>Ga0364862_1006_pt1 | contig 120262 bp, 113 predicted proteins | sample SorcelAu500001C4_2_FD_206918 | JGI IMG/M metagenome (GOLD analysis project Ga0364862, IMG submission 206918) | Enriched cells from Trout Bog Lake Hypolimnion, Wisconsin, USA - BchlTB.Aug13.5000.01.C4 | ecosystem: Environmental > Aquatic > Freshwater > Lake > Hypolimnion/Profundal zone | place...
CAGAATATCGGTGAATTTGTTGTGTTGTACAGTGTTCCGGTAACGGTGCTTTTTGTTGTGTTCATTGCTCTTGCTGTAATGAAATATAGAAAGGAGCGACATGTTCCACAGCAGGCAAATAAGTAACCCTTATGCCGAGGAACTTACATCAATCAAGGAAGGAGAACGAAAAATGGAAAAGAAACATATTAAAATCAAATGGTTGAGCGAGCCTGAAGCTCATGACTATCCCGCGGCACAATCTTTTTTAAGCATTCTTTTTGAAGAATCATTTGCAAAGAAGTTTGTGAAGGAGTTGAAAAAGGCGCCAATCTCTGAATTCAAAGCTAAAGATATATTCAGGGCATCTGCGCTATCGCTGCTTGGCGTCAGCAATTCTCATGTTCAGAAAGATCAACAGAAAATAGAATCCGGTCAGGCAATTGCACCCCTTCTTTTAGTGCGGGACAACACTAATGGCAAAGTCATCATTGCCGATGGATATCATCGGTTATGCGCCATTTATTCCTTTGATGAAGACGCTGTTATTCCATGTAAAATTATATAGTAATGCATCCCGATGGCACCACCTGATAACTCATGCCCGGTTATCAGTGTTTTTACCGGCGTCCTTACAACCATCAAGGTTGATGCAATTGTCAATGCTGCCAATTATTGTTAACCTGACACCCTTCGTTGAAGACATGGTTCGGCAAAAAGTAAAATCCGGCCTCTATAGGATTGACACCAGGGTTCCGAGCAAATCAGATTGACCTGTTTAAGTGATGACTTTCGATTTGAACATACTGCAGAAAACGCTCTGTCATGCGATGCGCACCGAAATACGTGTAAGAGAAAAGACGCCAGAACTTCTGGCCATAGATACCCCTTTTACTTTTCCTGACAGTGATCAGTATCAGCTTTACATCAAGGTATTGTCAGGTGGAGTTCTTCGACTAACCGACATGGGGCATACTCTGATGCATTTGAGCTATGAAAATGACATTGATAAGTTGCGAGAAGGTACCAGAGGTGCTCTTTTCAAGCAAATCATGGCTGAAACCTCTGTAGCGGAACAGAATGGCTCATTATTTATTGATTCGACGGTCGAAAATTTGGTCACCAATATTTTTCATATGGGGCAGGCGATTACTAAAGTCAACGATTTGAGGTTTTTAAAGAGGTCGAGGGCTGAATCCACATTTTATGAGGATTTTTAAGAGTCCCTGTACATGATAGTTCCACCTGAAAAATCTTTTTGGTATTCCCAACTAGGACAAAGCAAAGCTTGTAACGATCATCCTTGAAAGACTGCTGCGAGCGCATGCAAACTATGACAGCATTCTTGTTTTTTTAGATCAGGGGGCTTGACCCCGACCTGATCTCTCACGTCTTACGAACGCTGGTGGGGAAATGATCGCGTCTCTCGATGCAGAACAGGATTTTCGACGCAAGTTACAGCGAAAAGTGCAGATGAACTGATGGTTTTAGTGCTTAAATTTGAATTACAACCCGTCCCGGCCTGAACTCGGAGGATAAATATGGCAGGAGTGGCCGAAATAACGCATTCAGCCATTCGCATTGGTCAAGCACGAACGGCAGGAAAAGGATGGGCAGTTTTTTTTTGATGAAACGGCAGACCGCAAAGGGTGAGTTTCAGGAACGTCGGGGAATAGCAGTGCCATACTGCTTCGCCTGATTCAGATATGTACCCAGGAAGGTCGTACAGCATCAAGAGCGAGAGGACGAAATAGAGCGAGACAGCAAATTTCCAGGGATGATTCGAAAGCACAGATGGCAACAAAGATGAACAAAGGGATCGTCGAGTTACTACAGATACTTTGTATTTGTCGAGTAGAATGGCGATGTTTAATGATGATAAAATACATTAGTAAATCTTGATACGCTTCGCGGATCCATTGTCGTAATAAATGTCACTTTTCTGTAGCGTCCACAAATATCACGTGGATGGTCGAGACAGTCACCATCTCTGTAAGGCTTGACTAGTCGTCGCCTTGTTTCTATTTTCTTTACAGTGCCGGACAAGAGTCACCAAAGATACGGCCCATCCGCACCTGGCAGCGTCATCGTCCATTGCACGTCAACTATTTTGTAGACAACAAAGTTTTGTTTGATCCTTACTTCCTGTTCTTCATCTGAAGTTTCTTCATGATTTGTTCATGTTGCTTCAGGTAATCGTAATGGGCCGCAATGTCGTTGATATTGCCGGAGTCCCATTGAAGAGCTTCGTTTGGGTGCTGTTTAGCGGCCAGGGAGAGGGCAGCTTCGATAGGGAGGCCGGAGTTAAGTGCGTCGACAACAGCATTGTCATGGGCGATTTCGCTTGCTGTCCGTTCTCCGATAATCTCTTTTGCGCGATCAAGATATTGTTTCAGCATTTTGTCCATTTTCATTTCCTTCTCTGACCGAACATTGTTGAGTGATCTGTCTGATGTTTAAAATGCAGAACGTTTTTTTCTGTAAAATAAAAACTCGAGAGTATCTATCAATGAGCTGAAAGAAGCGAGCGATTGTTTTTTCAATTATCATCGATGCCAGTGAATCACCCAAATGCATAAGATCGGTATTATGGTGTCGTCCAGTTCTCGACCCTGAAGCCATCTCCAATCATGCTGAACGCTTTATCACCCGTAACAAGAATGGCATTGACAGCTTTAGCATGAGCGGCAATCATAAGATCAAGCGGGGATAGCGTCACACCTGCGGCTTCGCATCTTGCACGGAGATCTCCATAGGCAATAGCAGCATCTTTGTCCCAAGGCAATATTTTAACCCGAATTAAAAATTCATGGACACGGGTTGTCAGCCCTTTTGGATAGGAGCGCTTTGCAAGGCCATAGCGTAATTCTGCTTGTGTGACCGATGAAACCACAACACGGTGTATGGGCACAGCCACCAGCCGTTCGCGCACAAGAGCAATATCTCCTTTGATAATGTGACTTGCAATATTGGTATCCAGCATGTAGAGGTTCATTCTTTCCATCCCTCAAAAGGATCACGAAGATGTTCGGGTTGCTTTCGATCCTCTGCATTCATAAAATCAGCAGGCACTTCAGTTGTTTCGTCAAGCGCGAACAGTCCGTTCCATGAATCGGGATGATGTGATAAAATGACATCTCCGGAAATGGCATCCCGCCGAATGAATACCTCCTTGCCTTCAAAACGAAATTCTTTCGGCAACCTGACGGCTTGACTTCGCCCTGATATAAAAATTTTTGCTGTGAAAGTCATGTCCTCCTCCTTGATAAATATTTACATAAATATAAACCCCTTTTTGATATCTATCAAGATATACATCATCTGTTTGCGGGATTAGTGACCTGTCTGTCTGGTCATAGGGTATGGGCTCTCTTGCTATGTATTTGTAATTTAGTTTTGTAACTTATTCGGGATTTTTAAGCTGTCAATATTTTATTACCCAACGATCCGGAAAACAGTATGACCCAGAAGAGCGGTGTCAAAGAGCAGGCGAAAGATATTCTTGAGGAGACCCTGGACAGGGAGGCGGTTATTGTGTTGTCAAGGATTTCAGAGGAGATGCAGTTGCTGTTCACGGCTCATCCGGAACCATCAAGGGCTGATGTTGAGCGGATAGTTACCGGTTTTTTTCTTGAGACCGGAAAATCGGAACAGTTTATTGATGACTGGATCAAGACATCCGGAGAGTACAGTCGCACCAGGGGCCTGAGTGAACAGGATCAGCCGAAAGCCATGCTTTCAGATCTTGGAGTCTTCAGGTTTATGAGTTTTTTGAAAGACAAGGGTCTTACCGATGATCAGATTACCATTGTGCTTACCGGAGCGGTTGAGCAGGCTGCTTCTGATCAACAAGGGTAGATAAAAGTATGGCATTAACAGTTATCCTCCACGGGCAGCCAACCACAATAAAAAACGTTTTACATGAAAAAGACGACACAGCTTTATGAAGGGAAGGCTAAAAAGGTTTTTTTAACAGAAGAGAGCACCCTGGTCATACAGGAGTTCAAAGATGATGCCACAGCGTTCAATAACAAGAAAAAAGGCACCATTGCGGACAAGGGAGTTGTGAACAATGCTATTTCCTGCAAGCTGTTTACCTTGCTTGAAAAAGAGGGTATCCGTACCCATCTCGTTGAGAAACTCTCTGACCGTGATATGCTTTGCCGTCACCTCGATATTATCAAGGTGGAGGTTGTGGTGCGCAACATTGCCGCTGGTTCACTGGTGAAACGGTATGGTTTTGCGGAAGGTACGGTGCTTGAAAAGCCCATAGTCGAGCTTTATTTGAAAGATGACGATCTGGATGATCCTCTGATGAATGAATCTCATGCAGTTGCGCTTGGTGTGGCAACTCTTGAGGAGCTTGAAGTCCTGAAAAACCGTGCAGAAGCTGTTAATGCAGTGCTCAAGAAGTTTTTTGCCGAAAGAAAGCTGAAGCTTGTTGATTTCAAGCTTGAGTTCGGTCGTCATAACGGCGAGATTCTTCTTGGCGATGAGATAAGCCCCGATACCTGCAGGTTCTGGGATCTTGAAACCAATGAAAAAATGGATAAGGACCGTTTCCGCTTTGATCTTGGCGGGGTGGAGGATGCTTACAGTGAAGTGCAGAGACGGGTGCTTGAGCTCGATTGAGACGTAACGTACTGAAGACCTGGGGGTTGAATGCTTGAATCTGCGATTGCTTATCTGCAGCATGCTGATCCGTTTTCGGTCTATCTGTTCCTGTTTCTGATTGCTTTTTTTGAAAATGTTGTGCCGCCGATACCTGGAGATGTTCCTGTTGCTTTTGTCGGATATATTATCTACAAAAGCGGAATGACTTTTTTGGGCGCTTTATTCTGGGCTTCTGTTGGATCAACAGCCGGGTTTATGCTTGTGTTCCTGCTCAGTAAATATCTCGGTATGCAATTGTATGCCGAGGGAAGTACATCTGTAGAGCACTGGTTGTCTAAAAGTGTTCATCGCTTTTTCCCGCCTTCCGATATGGATCTTCTTCGCCGGAAGTTTGCTGCTCATGGTTATCTTGCCGTGCTGGTAAACCGTTTTCTGTTTGGTTCCAGAGCGGTTATTTCCGTTATGTCAGGGTTGATGCATTTAAGAACCCCTTTGGTCTTTCTTGCTGCCGCTGTCAGCGCTACCGCATGGAATGTGCTGTTACTGTACGGTGGTTTTTTACTGGGAAGCAACTGGCAGCATATTGGTGGTTATGTAGCTCTTTACAGTGTTCCTGTATCGGTTTTGTTTGTTCTGCTTCTTTCTTTTTCTGTATGGAAGTTTTTAAGAGAAAGAAAGCGTGAACATGAATAAGTTTTTTTGTTATTATCACCAGATCCATAAACTGCACCTTTTTTATTAATTCGCGAGAATTTTGTTGACCTGCCATGGCAAAAGACTTAAAAGTTTATCCTGCGGAAAAAAAAGGCGAGCTTCTTGGGCTTGCCGCATTTGATGAACTCAATGAGATGGCCCGTCAGGTCCGGCGGGATATTATCAGAATGCTTGTCAAGGCCAATTCTGGCCACACAGGCGGTTCGCTTGGTATGGCTGATATTTTTACAGCACTTTACTTCAGGGTGCTTCAGCATGAACCTCATAATTTCTGGCAGAGTCATGATCAGGACCTTGTATTTCTTTCCAATGGGCATATCGCTCCTGCATGGTACAGCGTGCTTGCCCGTTCAGGCTATTTTCCTCTCAGCGAGCTGAACTCTCTGCGGCAGGTCAGCTCATACCTGCAGGGTCATCCGACATCTGAGTCAAAACTTCCTGGTATCAGGATTGCTTCCGGATCTTTAGGGCAGGGTCTTTCTGCAGCAGTCGGTGCAGCGCTCGGACTTCGAATAGACGGCAGGGACAATGATGTATTCTGCCTGATGGGCGATGGCGAATGCCAGGAGGGACAGATCTGGGAAGCGGCCATGAGCGCCTCCCATTACAAGCTTGGAAAACTGATTGGTATTGTTGATTGCAACAATGAGCAGATTGACGGTGAGGTCGACAATATTATGAGTCTTGAACCATTTGCTGATAAATGGCGGGCGTTTGGATGGGATGTGTATCATTGTGATGGTAACGATATTGAGGATTTTGTAAGCACTGTTGAAACCATCAAGGCGGATGACAATCGCACCAGACCATCGGTAGTACTGGCCGTAACGATTATGGGTAAAGGCGTTCCATTTTTTGAGGGTACTATGCCGGATAACTCTAACTGGCACGGAAAACCGCCGACAAAGGATGATGCTGCAAAAGCACTTGTCATCCTCAGTGAGACCGTCTTCGGTGACTTTTAAGCTGAATTGTTTCAGTGCAGATTCTGGCGGGTACATATAAAGGACGCAAAATCAGGAGTTCATCGTCACAGGCAATACGTCCTTGCAGCAGTCGTGTAAAAAAGTCTCTCTTTGATATTCTTGAAGGAAGGATAGACTTTGATGGAGTTGCAGTTCTCGATGCGTTTGCCGGGTTCGGTTCTCTTGGTTTTGAGGCATTGAGCCGTGGGGCCGGGTCAGTATGTTTTATTGATCAGCATATTGATGCCCTGAAAGCTTTGAAGGTTACAAGCATTCAGTTGGGGGTTCAGCATCGTGTCAGAATTGTTAATTCGGATGTTTCGGCATTTTTGGGGCGCTCGACAGGACAGTTCGATCTTGTCTTTTGCGATCCTCCTTATTCCTGGCAGGATTATGATATGCTGATTGAAAAAATTGTCGGAGGCGGACTTCTTGCCGATGATGGCTTTCTGCTTATCGAACATAGTACCCATATCGATTTCCAGCAGTCGCCCTGTTACTCCTTTCACAGGGATTATGGAATGACGCGAGTTACTTTTTTTCAGCACTGATCCTTTTTCTGACGATGAAACAGAAAGCCATTTATCCAGGAACCTTCGACCCCTTCACTAACGGTCATCTTGATGTTCTTGAACGTGCGCTTAATATTTTTGAGGAAGTTATTGTCGTCATAGCTGCGAACAGTCATAAACAGGCGCTTTTCAGCGGGGAAGAAAGGCTTTCGATGATCAGGGAGGTTATTGCCGATTACTCCACGGTTAGCGTTGAGATGCTCCATGACGGGCTTCTTGCCGATTATGCACGCCAGGTAGGTGCGAGGGCAATTGTCAGAGGGGTACGGCAGGTCAAGGATTTTGAATACGAGTTTCAGATGTCACTGTTAAATCGCCAGCTCTATCCAGAAGTGACAACGGTATTTTTGATGCCGAATGTCAAATACACCTATGTTGCCTCTTCAATTATCAAGGAGGTGGCTTTGCTGGGAGGGGATGTCCGAAAATTTGTACATCCATGCGTCCTGGAAATGCTTCATAAAAAACGGGATGAACAGAAATAAATCAATCATAACCAACTATTCAAAATGTCTACAACGCATATTCTTGAAGAAAAATATCTGACACGCCGTGTACTCAGCATGCAGGAATCACAGACCATGCGAATCAGCAATCTTGCCGCTACCATGAAATCCGAAGGCAAGGATATTGTCAGCCTTTCAGCCGGGGAGCCGGATTTTCCCACTCCGGACAATGTAAACCAGGCAGCAGTTGCAGCTATCAATGCAGGATTTACCCGCTATACGACCAATTCTGGTATACCTGAGCTTAAAAAAGCTATTCTGGCAAAGTTCAGGCGTGATAATGAGCTGGAGTTTCAGGAAAACCAGATCATCGTCAGTAATGGAGGCAAGCAGACTCTTGCCAACACCTTTCTTGCCCTTTGCGAAGAAGGTGATGAGGTGATTGTTCCTGCACCCTACTGGGTGAGTTTTCCCGAAATGGTTCGTCTTGCCAGTGCTGAGCCGGTTATTGTCCACACCACGCTTGATAATGAGTACAAAATGACGCCGGAGCAGCTTGAGGCAGCTATTACCCCGAAAACGAAGGTTCTGGTCCTCAATTCCCCATCGAATCCCACAGGTTCGGTGTATAGTGAAGAAGAGGTGCGTGCACTGGTGAAGGTTATTGAAGGGCGAGGTATTTTTATTGTGTCTGATGAAATGTATGATATGATCGTTTATGGCGATCTCCGTCCCTTCTCTCCTGCAAGGATTCCTGCAATCAGGGATTGGGTTATCGTAAGCAATGGAGTGTCGAAAACCTATGCCATGACCGGTTGGAGAATCGGGTATCTTGCAGGGCCGAAATGGCTGATTGACGCCTGCGACAAAATACAGTCACAGACTACCTCTAATCCGAATGCTATCGCTCAGAAAGCTGCGGTTGCAGCGTTGACGGGGGATCAGGGGATAGTTGAAGAGCGTCGTGCTGAATTTGAAAAGCGACGTGATTATATGTACCATGCTCTCAACAGCATTCCCGGCTTCAAAACAGCTCTACCGAGAGGCGCGTTTTATATCTTTCCTGACGTCAGCGGAGTGTTCGGTCAAACGTTTAATGGAGTGATAATGAAAGACTCTGCAGATGTTGCCGAATACCTTCTGAAAGTGCATCATGTGGCCACCGTTCCCGGTGATGCCTTCGGTGCGCCGGAAAACCTCCGTCTTTCCTATGCGGCTTCAATCACCTCGCTGGAGGAGGCGATAAACCGTATCAGGAGAGCTTTCAAATAAGCTCTGATGCTCACAGTCCGACGGAGCAGGCTTTATACCCTGTGGTTCAGCTGGTATTCCCGCCGGCAGTTCAAGCGGTATTTTAACTCGGTACGCGTTTTTATGCAGGCCGGAGTCAGGGAAATGAATCCCCGGATTCCGGTTATTTTTTATGCCAATCATGCTTATTGGTGGGACGGCTTCTGGTCGCAGCTTTGCACGGAAGAGTTTTTCTTTCAGAATCTGTTTATCATTATTGAGTATCAGCAGTTAAAGAAACATCGTTTTTTTACCCGTCTTGGAGCTTTTTCCCTTGATCGATCCCGCCCAAGAAGTGTGCTCGACACGCTCCGTTATGCTGCTGAACTGCTCACAGCCGAGAGTGATCGACAGAATGCTTTGTGGATTTTCCCCCAGGGAAAGATTGAGCCTGTTGATAATCGACCGCTTATTTTTTTTAAAGGGACAGCATCGATAGTTTCCCGTGTTCTTGAGAAAACTCCTATGATATACCTTGTTTCAGTTGTCAGTCGGATTGAATATCTTGATGAACAGAAACCTGAGCTGTGTCTCTCATTTCTGGAGCCCCGGTTGCTCTCTTCGGCAGAACATTCAGGCACTGATGATCTGACTGCATACATGCAGAGGACGACAGAACGGCACCTTGACGATCTTAGCGGGAAAATCAGGAACCGGATGCTGGATGAAGCGCTGACTGTTGTCAGAGGAAAGGCTTCGATAAATAAACGTGTTGAAGCGGTTATGCATGTTTTAGGTCTTGAAAAAGGGTGAAAGAGTGATGCCGGAAATCGGATGTTGTTCGCTTTCGGAATTATAAAAAACAGTATTTTATGAGTAATGTTATATGCAGTTGTCTTTTAGGTGATAATACAAAGGTAAGGCTTCGGCTTTCACAATTGCTGCATAGCGAGATGGAAACCATTTACGGAGCTGTTTCTGAAGATGTTGTTAATGATATCTGCGAGGTTGAGCTCCAGGGTTGCCGGCGTGAATTTTTTCGCAACAATACAGGAATCCCTTTTAGTATCGGGTTGCAGGTAATTATAGAGTCTGATGGAGGTTATGATTTCGGTGTTGTCTATTCCGTAGGTCAGATTGCCCGCAAAAAGCTCCAGTTGAAAGGACTGGAAAAAGATGGACAGGAGTGTACCGAGGTCTTGCGTATTGCTGACGAGAATGACAACCAGGCGATTATTGAATTGAAAAAACGGCAATCAGAGATTCGTGAGGTTTGCCTGAACAAAGTTAAAAAGCATGAACTTGATCTGAAGCTGGTTGATGTGGAATTGCGGATGGACCAGCAGAAACTATCGGTTTACTATACTTCCTCTCACCGCGTTGATTTCAGGACGCTTGTGCGTGATCTTGCCGGAGAGTTCAAGGCAAGAATACAGATGGTACAGATCACTACACGTGAAGAGGCTCGAAGAGCAAACGCATATGGACCGTGCGGCTGTCTGTTGTGCTGTTCAAGCTGGTTGCAGAAAATACATACTAATCCGTTTTCTGAAAAATCTCAATATTCCGAAAACACTGGGATTGACAGTCATGCTTTTAATATTACCGGCATCTGTAATCGCCCGAAATGCTGTCTTGGGTATTCAAAACATGAGAAAAGCTGTCATACTCAAGCTTCTCCCCAGTTACCTCTTCCTCCTGTAGGAAGCAGAGTGCATACTCCGGAAGGAGCAGCTGTGGTTGAAAATATTGATGCTCAGAAAAAACTTGTTTACCTTCGTTACCTCAAAAACGATCAGACACGCAGAATTCCTGTCGACAAGTTCAATGCTCTGTATGTAAAAAAATAGAGTTTGTCTAATCGCTGTAACGTTATTATTAAATCTGTATGCATCAGTTTCAAAGAACTCTGGTTACCTCAGCGCTTCCTTACGCTAACGGTCCGGTTCATCTCGGTCACCTGGCAGGTGTTTATCTTCCTGCAGATATTTATGTTCGTTATAAAAGGCTCAAGGGTGAGGATGTTATTCATATTGGCGGATCCGATGAACACGGTGTTCCTATTACCATTACAGCAGAGAAAGAAGGTATTTCTCCTCAGGATGTAGTTGATCGATACCACGCTATGAACTTTGATGCGTTCTCAAAGTGTGGTATTTCGTTTGATTATTATGGCAGAACATCTTCCCGGCTTCATCATGCAACAGCGCAGGAGTTCTTTCTTGATATAGAAAAGAAAGAAATATTTACTAAAAAGACGGAAAAGCTTTTTTTTGACCGCAAAGCTGACCGCTTTCTTTCCGATCGGTACATTACCGGCACATGTCCTGTCTGCAATAATCCTGAAGCAAACGGCGATCAGTGTGAACAATGCGGTACCCATTTAAGTCCGCTTGAACTTATCAACCCGAAAAGCAGACTTTCTGATGCAATACCGGAGTTGCGCGACACCATGCACTGGTATTTTCCGCTGGGACGCTTCCAGAAAAAGCTTGAGGAGTACGTCAACAGCCACGAGGGGGATTGGCGGCAGAATGTGGTGAATTACAGCCGCACGTGGCTTAAACAGGGACTGAACGACAGGGCAATAACCCGTGATCTGCCTTGGGGCATCAAGGTGCCTCTCGATACCGTGGAGGCTGCCGGCAAGGTGCTTTATGTATGGTTCGATGCCGTACTCGGCTATATCTCGTTTACCAGAGAGTGGGCGGAAAAACAGGGAAAGAGTGATCTATGGAAAGAGTACTGGCAGGATCCTCATACCAGACTTATTCATTTTATCGGGAAGGATAACGTGGTTTTTCATACCCTGATGTTTCCCGCCATTCTGATGGCATGGAACGAAGAGCGCCATAGCGAGTGCTTTAATCTTGCCGATAATGTGCCGGCATCAGAGTTCATGAATTTCGAGGGAAGAAAGTTTTCAAAGTCGAGGAACTATGCGGTCTATCTTGGTGAATTTCTTGAAAAATTTCCTGCCGATACCCTTCGCTACACTATTGCAATGAACTATCCCGAAAACAAGGATACCGATTTCAGCTGGCAGGACTTTCAGAACAGGACCAATGGCGAACTTGCCGATACCCTCGGGAATTTTATCAAGCGCTCGGTTGATTTTACCAATGCCCGTTTTAATGGAGAGGTCCCCTTTGACTCTTCACCTGAAGAGTGGAATTCACTCGGCATTAACTGGACGGATACCTTAGAACAGCTTGATCTTGCTTTTCAACAGTTTCATTTCAGGGAGGCCACCTCTCTCGGCATGGATATAGCCAGGGCGGCAAATCGATTTCTTACTGAATCAGAGCCGTGGAAAGTAATCAAGACTGACCGGGAAGCGGCAGCAAGATCTATAGCTCTCTCATTGAACCTCTGTCATGCGCTTGCTGTTGCTCTCTATCCGGTTATTCCGGAAACCAGCAATCGGATCTATACCATGCTGGGGTTTGAGGGCAGCATCGAAGATCGATTTACCAGAGGAAGTTCCCTTTCAGTATCTCTGCTCTGCCCGGCTCTCTCCAAAGGCCATAAGCTCAGAACGGAATCGCAAATTCTTTTTACAAAAATTGAGGATGCCGATATTGCACCGGAACTGAGAAAAATCGAGGCTCTGCTGGCCGAAGCTGAGAAACGCGAGGCTGGAGCTGAACAGAACCGTCAGGAGTTCAAGCCGGTCATAAGTTTTGACGACTTTTTGAAGGTGGACTTGAGGGTTGCAAAAGTCATAGCAGCTGAACCGGTTAAAAAAGCAGGAAAACTCCTTAAACTTCAGCTCCGGATCGGTTCTGTAACAAAACAGGTTCTTGCTGGAATTGCACGTTATTATACTCCCGAAGAGATGATTGGTAAAAATGTCGTGCTGGTTGCTAATCTTGCCGAACGCACGATTCGCGATGAAGTTTCAGAGGGTATGATTCTCGCTGTAGAGGGGGCTGATGGGAAACTTTTTGTCATAGAACCCGACGGATCTGAAATAAATGGCAGACAGATACAATAAAAAGTTTGCATAAGATAATTTATTCCGTACATTATAGAACAAACATCGTGGGGTGGAGCAATTGGTAGCTCGTCGGGCTCATAACCCGAAGGTTGCAGGTTCAAGTCCTGTCCCCACCACAACGAAAGCCGCCCATCAACAGGCGGCTTTTTTTTGCCCATTCCTTCTTTTTTCTCTCCTGAACTCTCTATTTTAACTCTTTACCAACGCTTTCCTTGAAGGGTATTGGACGAGTTAAATCTTTTTGGCTTGAAAATGTTTGTTAAGAAGCTCTTGGTCATGAATAGTGAAGGATGTTTTTTTTCTCAATTGTTTCATGCCGGAGCAAAACGCTTTTCTTTACTTTCCGCTCTCTTTCTGCTTCTTTTTCTCATTCTTGCTCATGCTGCACCAGCTGAACCTTTGCTCTACGGTATAGACCGTCTTGAAGCATCAGGATTTCACGAGCTTGCAGGCTTGAAAGTCGGTCTCATTACCAATGTGGCTGGAGTCAGTCGGACAGGGGAGCCGAATTATACCCTCATGCTCCGGAACGGAGTCAGACTCAAGTTTATCATGGCTCCTGAGCATGGTTTTTCGGCTGATATCGACGCTGGAAAAAAGGTCAGCCCTTCAATTGTTCATGATTTTCTTCCGGTGTTTTCACTCTATGGAACTTCGAAAAAACCTGATATCCGGCAGCTGAAAACTATTGATATGCTGGTTTATGACCTTCAGGACATTGGCTCACGCTGTTTTACCTACATATCGACCATGAAAAATGCCATGCAGGCCTGTGAGGAGGCTGGCATACCCTTTATGGTTCTTGATCGCCCCAATCCGGTCATTCCTCTCGCTCCGGCTGGATTTATGCTGGCGCCCGGTTATGAGTCGTTTGTCGGTGCAGTCGATATCCCTTTTATTCATTCCATGACAGTCGGTGAAATTGCCATGCTGCTGAAAGAACGCTTTTATAAAAAACTTGATCTGAAGGTTATAACAATGTCAGGATACAATCGTGCAAGGTTTGCTGATGAATATCCCGGGTTTCTGTTTATCTCTCCTTCCCCGAATATCAGAAGTGTTGATACAGCAATTGTCTATCCGGCGACGGTATTGCTTGAAGCAACAACCGTCAGCGAAGGTCGTGGAACCGATGCTCCCTTTCTGCAGTTTGGTGCACCGTTCATCAATGGCGGGGAACTTGCAGATGCTCTCAAGGCGTACAGTCTGCCCGGCGTAGTGTTTGATGTCGTTTCTTTTCAGCCATTGTCGGGCAAGTTCATTGGCGAACGCTGTCAGGGAGTGAAGCTGTCAATCACAGAGAGAAAAACCTTCAGCCCCTTCAAAACGGCCGCAGCCATTCTTCTTGTGCTTCAGCGTCTTTATCCCGACGGAATAGCTCTCGACAAAGGACACATTTTTTTCGACCGGCTTGCCGGTAGCTCTCTCTTCCGTGAGATGATCAAAAAACAGATACCGCTTGACGACATTATGGCTGAGAGCAGGAGGCAGATAGATCTGTTTAACCGTACAGCCCCTGCAAAGCTTCTCTATCACTGAATCACCTTTACCGGGCAATACTTGTTTTCCCTTGAAGCCCGTTTTTAGAGAGCAGAACCTGCCAGAGCTGAATGGAACGGCATCGGAAAGCACCGGAAAAGCTCAGAAGATAGTAACGCCACATGCGGCGAAATCTCTCAGAGTAGCTGGATCTCAGCAGCGGCCAATGCTTCTCAAAGTTTTTATACCAAGCTTTCAGCGTTAGTGAGTAGTCATAAGTGAAAACGTGCCAGTCTTCGAGTATAAAGAGTCCTTCGAAGTTTTTTGTGATCTGGCTTGCTGACGGCAGCATCGAGTTTGGAAAGATGTATTTGCAGCTCCATGGATCGCCGTTGGTGGTGGAAGTGTTTGAGCCGATAGTGTGCAGAAGGGTTAAGCCGTCCGGTATCAGGCACCTGCTGACAAGCTCGAAATAGTTGCGGTAATTTTTATAGCCGACATGTTCGAACATCCCGATCGAATAAATTCTGTCAAAAGAACCCTGCAGCTTGCGGTAATCGATCAATTCAATGGTTACTGGCAGCCCCGCACAATGTTCTCTTGCAATTTTTGCCTGTTCGGTTGAAATGGTTATGCCGGTTACAGAGACCTTATAGTGTTCGGAAGCGAAGCGGGCAGCCCCCCCCCCAGCCGCAGCCGATATCAAGCAGGTGCATTCCGGGTTGAAGCTGCAGCTTGTTAAAAATCAGGCAAAGTTTTTTTTCCTGGGCCTCATCAAGCGTTTCAGCTTCTTTCCAGTATCCGCAACTGTAAATCATTCGCTGGTCAAGCATGGCCATAAACAGGTCGTTGCCGGTATTGTAATGTGTTTCCCCAACGGTGTATGCTCTTGAAGGTCGCTGCAGGTTATATGTTTTACCGATCCATTTTCCGATGAACATGACTGGTGCTACTATTTTTTCATCGGCTTTCGAACTGATAAGCCGGAACATGAACTCCTCAAGATCATCACATTCCCAGAAACCGTCCATGTATGACTCTCCAAGGCCAAGGTTTCCCTCAGTGATGGCGCGACGAAAAACCAGAGGATTGTATATGTGGATGTCCCATGGTCGGTTGCCCCCAATTTTGATATCTGCAGAATCGAAGATTCGTTCCAACTGATTTTCGCAGAAGTTGTCAATGATTTCGCGCGAGTGTGGTTTGCCTATGGGGTATTGGCTGTCCTGCAACTGTGACTGGTTGTTCTCTGTTTGCGGCCCGTTTTCCCTGTGACCTGAATGAGTAAAAATTTGTGTCATGAGTGGACAAATTTTCCTTATTTGGTCTTGCAATGGTGCAAATTCATCTGCTTTTTGCCCCATCGAATGTAACAACCCTCTTTACAAAAGTAGGTCAAATACCCGTAGTAGTCAAGCTTTTTTCGGGCGTCCTCTTTTTTTTGAGCCGGGCTCACCATCTAAAAGAGGATCGGTGAGGTCTGGTTGTTCGTTCATCTCATCAGGTTCCACAAGGTGTTCGTCAAGATTCTCTTCATGCAGATCCGGTATGGCAATAAGATCTAAATCATCACTCAGTTCGTCGTTGACCTCATCGTTGACTTCATAGACTTGTGATTGAGATTTTCCCCGTGCATTTCGCTTGCTTTTCATTGCCGGCTCAATGAGGGTTATAACCTCGTTAATAGAAGAAAAAATGTAGAGCTGTTTGTTCAGATTCGTCAATTTCAGCAGATCCTTGATCTGCTTGCATAGCGAAACGAAAACAGTAAGCCCTTGTGATTGATTAAACAGCTTGTGAGCAAGCAGCATTGAACTGATACCGCAGGAATCAATAGCTTTTACTTGAGAAAAATCGATGATCAGGTTTTTGCAGTTCTCTTTGTTAACCAATTCATCAATTGCCAGTTTGAATGAGTCGCCATGACGAAAATCAAACACCTCTTCTTCGATTTTCATAATGGTCAACTCTTTGCGGCTCGATACTGAGTAATTCATGATAAACCTCGACTTTGATAACTGAAAAGCATTGCTGTTGAAGCATATAATGGGCTGCTGGTTGAGCAGGGTGCAGGGATTGTTAACAAGGATTGTATAAAATGGACCTTACGGCTGAAACCGTTCATAAGTAAGGTAAAAAAAAAGCCCATAGTTAATATGATATTTTCAGCGGACAATCATCATGTGAAAACCCTTTTGCGTCTTCTGGGTGTTCGGATAAGGTAAAATCCTTGTGGGAGTGTTGACCTTTTTTTGTGCTGATGGGTTTAATTTGTAAAATGAGCGCATTGCGGCGCTATGAGTTGCAGCACAGAAGTTGCGGATTGTTTATTCTCTTCAGAAATATCAGTGGTCGAATTCAAATCAGGGCTGCGTAAAGAACCCAGAGTCTCCGTTAATAGAACCAGTGCAAAGGTTTAAGCCATTGTAGCGGCATGAAAACCACATCTTACTTTAACTTCACAAGAAGCAGGCCTGACCGTATAGGCATAAAAGACGAATGGATCAGTTTTGTTGTAGAACATCCGGAGAAAACCGTTATTCAATCTGATGGAAGAATAAGAAAATGGGCTAATGATTAATCTCTCAGGGTTGAATTCCCCGCCACTTGTGGCGAAATTTAGAATTTCTATAAAAAGATACCCCGCTGCTTGCGGTGGGGAGTTTCATAGGGAGAAGACGTATTACGGTAGACACAGTATTGCGCCTTGCACAATATTTCGGGAATTCCGCCAGGTTCTGGTTAGGTCTGCAGGATGACTATGATATTGAGGAAGGGAGGGCCAACCGGTCGACAAGCGCTGCCAGTTCACTCTCATTTTCAGGAGCATCCACCCAGGTGACATCAAGTCTGTTTTTAAAAAAAGTCAACTGACGTTTTGCATAATTGCGCGTATGCTGTTTAATCAGCTCAATAGCTTTTGCAAACTCGATCTTTCCGTCAAAGTATTGAAACAGTTCCTGATATCCCACCGATTGCAGTGCTGATATGTTATGGTGTGCAAGCATTGCCCGGTAGTTATGATGAAGCATTGCCGCTTCAGCCGCAAGGCCCGCCTCAAGCATCTCCTCCGTACGTAGGTTGATGCGGTTATAAAGCCTCTCGCGAGGCAGTGAAAGACCCCAGGTGAGAAAGCGGATTCCTGTGTGTGCTTTTTTTCCTCTTGCCTGCAGTTCCGTAACGCTCATCCCTGTTATCTCAATAATTTCCAGGCTTCGTATAAGTCGCTGGGTTTTTGTGGGATCAAGGGTAGCTGCCTGTTCAGGATCTTTCAGGAGAAGTTTTTTATAAAGCTCCTCTTTCCCTCCGCATTCAAGTTCATGCAGGAGCTTTTTCCTGATTTCCTCATTTCCGGCAGGCAGCTCAGCAAAACCTTCAAGTAACCCTTGAAGGTAGAGTGTTGAGCCGCCAGAAACCACTGCACGTAAACCCTTCCGGTGGATGTCGTGAATCCGTTCTGCGGCTTCAATGGCAAAGTCACCCGCAGTGAACGGTTCGCCGATATTTTTTTCATTGATAAAATGATGTTTAATATCGCGAAGGGATTCAGGAGAAGGTTTTGCTGAGCCAATGTCGAGCTCGCGGTATATCTGCCTGGAATCTGCGGAAATGATTTCTGCTCCGATTTTTTTTGCAAGTGCGAGAGAAAGTGCCGATTTGCCTGAAGCTGTAGGACCGAGAATAACATGGACGGCTTGATCCGAAGTTGCGCGATGCACAGTTTCCCCTTGGTCTGTTATCAGCATAACAAAGGTTTCAAGACCTTGCAGACCCTTGAGAGAGGGAGCCCCACAACATTATAGTAACACCCCTCGATACGTTTGATATAACAGGCCATCAGAGGATCCTGAATGCCGTATGCTCCCGCTTTGTCGTATGGCTTTACTGAAAGAAGGTAGCGCTGGATTTCATTGTCGGACATCGGCTCAAACTCAACGGTTGTTGCAACACATTCCGTGTAGGTTTTTTCGCCGAAGAGCAGCACAAAACCGGTATAGACTCGGTGCGATCTGTTTTGCAGGCTTTTGAGCATGATGAATGCATCATCGAAACCAGCAGGCTTACCAAGAATCTGGTTTCCTTTTGCCACCATGGTATCTGCGCCGAGAATAACAGTTTTCCCCTTGTGGCTTGATATCAGTGCAGCAGCAGCTTCCGCTTTCGCTAAAGCGATGGACGTGACGTTCTGTTCCAGAGAGCATGAAGGGTCAAAAATTTCCTCGGTCTCAACGGCTGCGGTTTCAAACGGTATCTGCATCAGAGAGAGGATATCCTTTCGTCTCGGTGATTGCGAGGCAAGGATAAGCGTTGGTCTGGCCATGTTTTTTTTTATCAGTTCAGGTTGTTCCAGCCCCTTCGGTTAAGGTCTGCAAAGATCAGCGCTCCTGCAATACATCCGGTTCCGAGAAATATGAATCCCTGAAAAAGATCTCCAAAAATAACTCTTCCGGTCCCGAACAGGATTGCATAGATCATAATGATGCCCAGCGCCCAGTCAACAAAAAGCATGGTGAACCCCGTGTCGGATTTCACATCGGGCAGATTTTTTGCGACTTTTTTCCACAGCACTCCACCAACCCTTGTGGTTCTGTAGAATGTTTCAAGCTGCGCTGTTTCAGTTGGAGGTGTCAGAAAGGTTACCGCGAGGGTTACGGCAATGGTAATGCCGACAATGATGAAAATCGAAAAGGGAAAAGTAATAGTGGTGAACAACTTCAGCCATGCCAGCACAGCAAACGGTGTAATCATCGATGTGATTTCAGACCACGCATTGAGTCGCCACCAGAACCAGCGGAGAATAAGTACAAAACCTGTTCCGGCACCGCACTGTATAATGAATTCCCAGGCACCTGTTATGGTTTCGAGCACAAAAAAGGTGATGCAGAGGGAAAAGGCTGCGGTCAGGAATGTCGTCAATTTGGAAACATTGACATAGTGTTTTGGGTTGCCATCCTTTTTCAGAAAGCGTTTGTAGAAATCGTTGATAAGATAGCTTGTGCCCCAGTTCAGATGAGTTGAGAGCGTTGACATGTAAGCCGCCAGAAAGGCTGCAATCAGCAGGCCTCTCAGTCCAGGAGGTAAAACAGCCTTCATCACATAGACAAAGCCGTCTTCTTTCTGGTTGAGCGGAAGGTGTGGAAACATGACGAGGCTCACCAGGCCGACGATGATCCATGGCCAGGGCCTCAGGCAGTAGTGTGCAACGGTAAACCAGAGTGTTGCAAGCAGTGAATGTTTTTCGTTTTTGGCGCTCATCATGCGCTGGGCGATATAGCCTCCTCCGCCCGGTTCAGCACCGGGGTACCAGGATGACCACCACTGGACAAACGCCATGGCGGCAAACGAGGCAAAGGGAAGGGCCGCAGCACCTGTCAGTCCGGTGCTTGATGATGTTGCGGAGCTGAACGAGGGGAAAAAGTCGAACATCCATTTCGGAAGAGCTTTCATAAGGCCGCCGGCAGAGACGACGACAGGGGAATGGACAGCAAGAATCGAAAGAATGATACAGCCTGTCATGGCGATAACAAATTGAATGTTATCAGTGATGGATACCCCCCAAAGGCCTGAAAGCCCGGAATAAAAGGTGGTAAGCAGGACAAGTGCGATAATGATCCATACGGGGTTCAACTCCGGTGCCATAATCTTTATGATCTTGAACATAGCCAGAGTGACCCAGCCGATAATGATCGAATTGATAAAGAGTCCGAAATAGACCGCCTTGAACCCCCGAAGGAATCTTGCTGCTTTTCCGCTGTATCGCAGTTCTATAAACTCAAGGTCGGTAAGAATTTCTGCCCGTCTCCAGAGTCTTGCAAAAAAGAAAACGGTGAGCATGCCGCCCGAAACAAACGTCCACCATACCCAGTTGCCGGCGATGCCGTTTTTGGCTACAAAACCGGCAACGGCAAGCGGGGTGTCTGCAGCAAAAGTTGTCGCAACCATTCCGGTTCCGGCAATCCACCACGGAAGTTTGCGTCCCGAAAGAAAAAACTCATCGACATTTTCCGAAGCACGTGAAGAGAACCACAGTCCAATAACAAGCGTCATGAGCAGGTATCCGACGATGAAACTGTAATCCAGAATATTGAGCTGATCCATATCGCTTGTTTCTTAAAAGTTTCTTTCAGGTGCTCCGAAATTCCTGTGGCTCTCTGGTACCTGCGTTTATTTACTCATCAATCCGTGAAAGCTCACGGAAGCTCTGGTAACGGTCTTCAATTTCAAGCATATCCAGCGAAGCAATTTTCTCAGTACCGAATTTTTCGACACAGAAACTTGCCATGGCGCTGCCGTACAGCACTGCTCTGCGCATCTCAAGGTCGTTAATGCTTTCGCAGCGTGCAAGATGTCCGATAAAGCCTCCGGCAAAAGTATCGCCGGCACCCGTCGGGTCAAAAATGGATTCGAGTGGAAAAGCCGGAGCCGCAAAAATGCCTTTGTCGGTAAACAGAAGCGCGCCGTGTTCCCCTTTTTTGATGATCAGGGTTTTGGGTCCCATATTGCGGATTATCCGGGCTGATTTGACAAGGTTTGGATCACCGCTTAAAATTCGCGCCTCACTATCGTTGATGATAAAGATATCAACTCGTTCAAGGGTTTTTTTGAGCTCTTCAGGTTTTCCTTCTATCCAGAAATTCATGGTGTCGCAGATGACCAGTGTCGGCTTGTTGATCTGGTCAAGAACTTTGAGTTGAAGTTCCGGATCGATATTGCCGAGGCAGACAAATTTGGCATCACGGTACTGTAATGGTACTTCAGGATCAAAATCCGCAAACACGTTCAACTGAGTGTCGAGTGTGTCGCGGGTGTTCATGTCGTAATGATAGCGTCCTGCCCATCGGAAGGTTTTTCCATCCTCAACTTTTTTGATTCCTTTGGTATCGATGTTTCTGGAATGCAGAAGGTCAAAATGTTTATCCTCGAAGTCCGAGCCGACGACGCCGACCAGCTTAACCTCGTCGGTAAAATAGCTTGAAGAGAGTGCTATGTAGGTGGATGATCCTCCAAGCGTGTCAAAAGAACTTCCAAAAGGGGTTTCGATATCATCAAAGGCAAGAGAGCCGACAATGAGAATAGACATAATGGGATAATGATTTGGTTGATGAAAAATTACAAAAGATACGTTTTTCGCCGGTTATCCCGTCAAACCTCCGGAGGAAGTTCAAAGAGCATGCATTGGCCCGGATTGCAGGTCACAGTGAGTTTATGCTCTCTGATTGGCCACGATGTTTCGCCGATCAGGTCGTAGAGCGAAATGTTGTTCATGCTGAATTCGAGTGCACCGGTTCTTGTATGATAAAGATTGCTGTTCCCGATGAAGAGCAGTGAGCTGCCGTCCGATGTTCTCATGACGGCAAAAAGTTCAGGTTCAGATACATAAGGGATGGTCATCGATCCGGTTTCTCCGCATAGCACCAGATCAAGATACTGCTTCCTGATATCAAGAATGCGCCTGATATAGGTGTTGAGAGGGAGAAGACCATTACAGTTTTCCCAGTCATAGCTGCAGGCGCTGAAGAGCGGAAGTTTTTCTGGAGGATAGAGAGCTCTGTCTTCATCGTTGAAATTAAGTCCGAGGTTTACCGGATGCCATTCACAGAGTTCCATTCCTGACTGCAGAAAAGGGATGGCTGGCAGTATGGCACTGAGCGTGAATATAAAGATAGAGAAGTTTCTTCCGGCTTCTTCACGGGGGTAACGGAAGCAGACGCGTGGTGTGTTGTGATTTTCACCAGTGCCAAAAAACGGTAGAGCTACACCGGTTTTGTTCAGGTAATTCAATAATCCACGGATAAAGACAATATCATGAATGACAAAGGGAAGGGAACCGAACACTGCATTGAAACCTTCATCGCGTATCTCGGGTGTAGGATTGAAATTCTCATCCCAGAACGCAAACCCCGGTTTGTTTTCACGGGCAATACGTACAATACTCTTTTTCAGTTCGGAAGGCAGGGCATGGCCCATATCAATCATGGCACCGTCAATATCGTAAAGCTTCTGGTAGCTTGGGATGATATCCAGAATCTCATTCCAGAGTGAAGTATTGTTGTATTCCGGATTCTCAAGCGCACAGTCGTACATCCTGATGGTATTGTAGGCAATGTAGTTGAACGCATCATGGTTATGCATTTTCAGATAAGTCACATCACTCCATGCCGGTTGCTTGTCATCAGGGGGCCAGTCAGAAAAAGCGCTTGCAATGCGGCATAGAGTGCCGTCCTTCGCGGTACCCTTATATATCCCGTCTTTTTCATGGACAGTCACCGGTTGGGTGACGAATTGCTCACGGTATTCGGAAGATGGGGCAGGAAGATTGTGCATCTCGTGGCGATCTACCATCTCATGAATCCATGTCAGGGTATCAGGATCGAAATGTGGTGGCCCGAAGTTGCATGTATTTTCATGGTCTCTGATCCAGTAGAACCACTCAGGGTGCTCTTGTATCCAGTTGCTGTCCATAGAAGATGTTCTAAACACAAACTCAAGCACAACATGAATATCCAGGATATGTGCAGCCTCAGCAAATGCTTTGAGCAGGAATTCCGGAGAAAATCCGAGTGCTGGCTCGTCAAGCATCGGATCAAGCTTTCTTGGGTCTTTAACGGCATAAGGAGAGCCCAGTGAGCCTTTTCTGTTCTGAGAACCAATTTCAGTGACAGGGAGAATATAGACGGTATTTGCGCCGAGATTTTTTATATACGGCAGGAGTGCAATTGCTTTAAGGAAGGTGCCTGTTTCCCTGAAACCGCATGCAAGCGGTTCAGAAGCGATTGTGCCGTCGCCGTTATGGTCAAATGCTGTGGTGAGGCGAATAAACAGATTGTAAACTACCGCACTCTCTCTCCAGTCTGCATTATTTTGTCGGGGGCTGTGGGGAACACTGCATTCAAGGATGTTTTCAAGTATTATTTTGAAGTATTCGGCCGGGTTGACCAGTTCGATTCCGTTATTTTTTCCGGTCCAGATTCCGGGAACCCTGTAGGTGCCTGCGGATAAATGCATGTCCAGGCTTTCCAGCGCCTGAAGGAGCGATGCCAGGTGAGTTGTCTGCAACGTGTGATATTATGTTAATTAGGGAAGAAAACGGGAAGATAACTATTATAGAAGTAACCAACGTACAAAGATATTAATTCTCTTATGAAGAACATCAGGATTACCGTTGAATATGATGGTACATCCTTTGCCGGATGGCAGAGACAGTCCGGCAGGATTACAACCATACAGGGGGAGATAGAAGCAGCACTCGGCATGATTCTGCAGGAAGAAATTTCTCTTGCAGCCGCCGGAAGAACCGACAAGGGAGTTCATGCGAGAGCTCAGACAGCAAACTTTTTCAGTTCTTCAACGATGGATCTTTCCCGGATAATACATTCGCTGAATTCGGTTTTGCCGAAAACTATCAGGGTAAGCGACCCTGTGGAAGTTTCTCATGATTTTCATGCACGGCATAGTGCCAGAGAGAGGCAGTACCGATATTTTCTGCTTGAGGAGCCATCAGCGATTTATGGCCGTTTTGCGGGATGTTTGTCTGGAAAACCCGATATTACGGTCATGCAGCAGATTGCAGCTTCTCTGCTTGGCACCCATGATTTTTCTGCATTTTCAAAGGAAGACAGGGATAATCCAGGCCGTCTCTGTACTGTTACTGCAAGCGAGTGGTACCGCACCGATCGCTTTCTGGTGTTTCAGATATCAGCGAACCGTTTTTTACGCAGTATGGTGCGCTATCTTGTAGATGCAATGATAAGCGCTGGAAAGGGTACTCTTAATGCTGAAGAATTCCAGAGGATGCTTGACGGCGGGGTTCTGTCGAGTTCACTCAAACCTGCTGATGCCAGCGGACTTTTCCTGTGGAAAGTTACCTACTGATACAGGAGTTGCAGGATATTATTGACGTAAAAGATAATTCTATTAGTCAGGAACGGTTTTTATTGTTACTTTTTCAAGGTTGATCTCTGCTGTTTCAGCATGGATCTTTTAGTAATCTCCTTTCTTAACGAATGTGCGCTTGTGAAAATAAGGGTTTATAATAAAGCTGTTTCCATGTTCACGGTGTCGTTAATGGCACTTGTTTTTCTGGTTTCCGCTCTGCCGGTTCGTGCTGACGATCCAGTGAAAACTATCAGAGGATCGCTTCCGAAGTCTTCGGTTTCAGATATTCTTGACAGTCTTGTCAATGCAACATATTTCCAGGATGAACACTTTTCAGCCCCTTCGAAAGAAGGTGAAAAGTTTGGATTTCCCGCCAATTTTGTGCCTCAGTACAGCGATTCTGTTTATGCCTCAAGGATTTCCCTGCTCGCCCGCAAAACCCCCTTCAATCTTGTTTTTAATGATCATGTAAGGGGTTTTATAAGACTTTATGCTGTCGACAAGAGAAATACGACGGCTAAAATCCTCGGACTCACCAAAATCTATTTTCCTCTGTTTGAGGAAAAACTTGATTCCTACAATATTCCCCTTGAGATGAAGTATCTCGCCATCGTTGAATCGGCCCTTAATCCAACAGCGGTCTCTCCTGCCGGAGCCAAAGGGCTGTGGCAGTTTATGTATGGCACCGGAAAAATGTACGGTATGCAGTCATCCTCATTTATAGAGGATCGCTACGATTCGGAGAAGGCGACTGTGTCTGCATGCCGATATTTAAGGGATCTCTACAATATTTATGGCGACTGGTTCCTGACACTTGCAGCTTATAACGCCGGGCCGGGAAATGTCAACAAGGCGATCAGGCGGGCCGGCGGGGTAAAAAACTACTGGGCAATTTGGGATTACCTTCCCGCTGAAACGAGGGGGTATGTTCCTGCATTTATTGCCGTGAACTATATTATGAACTATTATAACGAGCACAATATACGTCCGGTGGAGCCTGGATTTTTGTATCACGATATCGACACGCTCAGAACCACCCGTCTTTTGTCGTTCGAACAGATAAGTGAAACGATCGGAGTGCCGATGCGCGATCTCCACTTTCTTAATCCTCAATACAAGCTTGGTATTATTCCTGCGACTGGCTCAACCGGTAGCGTTATAAAGCTGCCAAAACAATATATCGCGCAGTTCCAGAAACGTGAGCAGGAAATTTATGCTTACAAATCGCCGCAAGCCTCTGAACGCGAGCAGCTGCTTGCCAGGGTTGAAAGTCTTAATTCCGGTTCGGGAGGTGAGGGCGCTGCAGGAAAGGGAGAGAGGGTTCATATTGTACAGCAGGGTGAAAATCTTGGTTCCATCGCCAGACTTTATCGTACCTATATCAGTCAGCTCATTGTCTGGAACAACTTGAAAGATCCTGATGTTACTCCCGGCCAGAAACTTGTAGTGTTTTCCGGAGGTGATAACAGCAATTCCGGACAGGGCGATTCTGGCAGAGAGGGTCCAGTTAAGAAAAAGATAGTGATGCACAGGGTAGGGAAGTCCGAAACTCTTGCTTCCATTGCAAGGAAGTATGGTACCAGCGCCCGGCGTCTTGCGGAGTTGAACAATCTTAATCACCGGATGACTCTTGTTCGTGGTCAGCGTTTGAAAATTGAAAAAGAGGTAGTCTCATCCGAAAGACCGCGTTTTTCATCCCGTCACTCCAGGGGTGCAAGAATCGGTAAAGGCTTGAAAAGTCATAAAGATAAGAGCGTGAAAAGTCATAAAGACAGAAAAGGAGGACACTCGGGTTCTTCCCGAAAACGGAGGCGGTAGTTCAGTGGGCAGTGTTCCTTGCGCAGCGATATTCACTTACTCCATCGATTTTTTCAATAAGTAATTGTTTTAGAGCCTGTTCCATTAAAAGGAAATTTTATTATCTTAAGCCTTTTCAAGTTGCTCAACTTACAGAGAATAGTGTTTGGTAGAAAAGAGCCTTATTCAATAATTCTTAAAATAAGAATCATTAAAACGTATGCGTAATATCATTTTCACCGGTAAGGGTGGTGTTGGTAAAACCTCTGTTGCTGCAGCCACAGCGCTCAGAGCAGCAGATATGGGGTACAAGACTCTTATTATGTCTACCGATCCGGCACACAGCCTTGGCGACTCGCTTGATATTCAGTTGGGACCTTCGCCGGTGAAGGTTGCTGAAAATCTTTGGGGTCAGGAAGTCAGCGTATTCGGTGACCTCAATCTGAACTGGGATGTAGTGAGAGAGCACTTTGCCCACCTGATGGAATCTCGTGGGATTGAAGGTGTTTATGCTGAGGAAATGGGTGTGCTTCCAGGTATGGAAGAGCTCTTTTCACTTTCCTATATCAAGCGTTATAATGAGCAGAATGAGTACGATCTTCTTGTTGTTGACTGTGCTCCTACCGGCGAAACCCTTCGCCTTCTCTCTCTGCCTGAAACATTCGGCTGGTTTATCAAGCTTATCCGCAATGTTGAAAAATTTATGGTAAAGCCGGTTATCAGGCCTCTTTCAAAAAAAATCAATAAAATAAACGATTTTGTTGCTCCTGTGGAGGTTTATGACAAGGTCGACAATCTCTTCTCTTCAACAGAAGGTATCATTGATTTGTTGGCCGACAGTTCAAAAACCACCATGCGTCTTGTCATGAATCCCGAAAAGATGGTTATCAAAGAGTCAATGCGTGCTTTGACCTATCTTAACCTTTACGGAATTACCGTCGACAGGATTACCATTAACCGTGTTATGCCGGATCAGAGCCCCGATCCTTATTTCCAGAAATGGCGTGCTATTCAGCAGAAGTATATTGACCAGATTGAGGAAGCATTTGCTCCAATTCCAATTACTGAAGTACCCTTGTTTGATGATGAGGTTGTCGGTGTGGCGATGCTTCGCAGGGTAGGCGAAAAGGTCTATGGAGATCTCAATCCGCTCGATATTTTCTTCTCGGAAAATCCGATTGATATCAAGAAGGTTTCTGAAGGGCACTATAAGGTTCGTGTCAGATTGCCGTTTATGGAAAACATGGGTCTTGAGCCGAAAATTCTCAAACTTGGCGATGATCTGACTATCCGTATTGGCGATTACCAGAAGATTGTTGCTTTACCGATTTTTCTTGCTGGAATGGAGTCAACCGGAGCTTCTTACGAAGATAAGTGGCTCAGCATCGATTTTGCCAAGGCTTAGTAAAATTCCTTGTTAAAGACAAAAAAACCTGCTTTGACGGCAGGTTTTTTTGTTTGATATCTCAAGTATTTTCAGAGCGTGACAAGATGAGCAATGTTGACGCCATTGACACTTCTTATTTCATCAATCAGTTCGGGCAGCACATTTCCATCGACAACAATGGCTGTCATGGCGACATTCTTTTCTTCGTCCCTTGAGAGTGCTATATAAGCAACATTCAGGTTATGCTGCAGCAGCAGCTGGGTGACATTGGCAATGACACCAGGTTTATCGATATTGTTATAGATAATAATGTTGCCTTCCGGCTTGAATTCAACAAGAAACTGATCTATCATAACAATCCGAACATCTTTGTCACTGAAGACGGTACCGCCGATCATTCGTTTTTCTTCACCGTTTTCAAGCTCAATGCGGATCAGATTGGTATAGTTCGGATTTTCCTTTTCAAACTTCTGCTCCAGACTTATACCGCACTCCTTTGCCATCGTGAATGCATTGATATAGTTGGTATCTTTGGATTGACGGATATCGAGAAAACCTTTCAGAGCCGCAGCGGTAATAACCTCATTAAATTTTTGAAGGAATTCACCGGAGGTTCTGATAGTCATTTTGCTGGCTTGATCTGGAGCCATCTGTGCCAGTAATGCTCCGAGTTTTTCGGCCAGGGTAAGATATGATCGTACCCCGGGAATCTGAGCAAGTTCAACGGCTGATGCATTCACGGCGCCTTCGAGCTTTCCTTTTCGTTTCCAGTCGACAATCTGTTCTGCAATTTGAATGGCAACCTTCTCCTGTGCTTCGTTCGTGGACGCAGCGATATGCGGTGTGGTAATAACTGCATCAAGCTTCAAAAGAGGATTTTCGGGGTTGACCGGTTCAGTCTCAAACACATCAAGTGCTGCTGCGGCAACTTTTCCCGATTCTATGGCTTCAGCAAGGTCGGCTTCGTTAATGATTCCTCCTCTTGCACAGTTGACGATGATAACACGGGGTTTCATCAGGTCAATCGTCTCTTTTGAAATCAGATTACGCGTTGATTCGTTGAGCGATGAATGGATGGTGATAACATCAGCACGCATGAAATTTTCATGCAGGGGGAGAAGCTCAATATTGAGATGAGTTGCGAATTCATCGGGGATCATGGGGTCATAGGCGATTGTTTTCATTCCGAACGCCTGCATGCGGGATGCTACTTCACGGCCGATTTTTCCAAGACCAATAATGGAAAGGGTTTTTCCTTCAAGTTCTATGCCGGTAAATTTCTTTTTATTCCAGTTTCCGTTTTTCAGATCTGCTGTTGCCTGGGGAATGCGGCGTGCAGCAGAAAGAATCATGGCACAGGTATGTTCAGCAGCCGAAACAGTGTTTCCGCCAGGCGTGTTCATGACGATAATGCCGTTGCGGGTTGCAGCTTCTATGTCAATGTTGTCTACCCCGGCTCCCGCTCTTCCGATAAGTTTAAGCTTGGTGCCGCACTCGATAATTTCTGCGGTAACTTTTGTGGCGCTTCTGACGATCAGCTTTTCAAAGCCTCCGATGATCTTTTTGAGTTCTTCCTTACTGATTTTCTGTATTTCGGTCACGTCAAAACCGTTCTGAGAGAGGATTTGACCGCATTGCGGATCAACACCGTCAGTGATCAGTACGTTCATGTTTTTTTTGATTATTGATTGCCCTTGTTGAAAATTTCCTTCTTTACTTGGTCAATATATTTCTTTTTTTTAGGCATTAATATTAAAAAATTCCGTCCGTCGTAGTGAGAGCTTCATGGCGGAGGGAATTTATACGCATTGGCGCTGATTATATATTGTGTTTTTTTTTATCTTGCATCCTGTTTAATTCTATGAAGATATTATTGTTGAAAACGAATGGAAAAGTTATATGATTTAAGAGTTTCACGCATTATCCGTCTTTCTTCCCCAAAGGATCTCAAGGAAAAGCTGCCTGTGGATGAACGGATAGCTGGCACCGTTATTAAAGGACGTCGTGAAGTTGAAAATATATTGACCGGCAAGGATTCCAGGCTGCTTGTGATCGTCGGACCCTGCTCGATACATGATACCGAAGCAGCCCTTGAGTATGCCCGTAAACTTTCCGCATTGCGCACTGAACTGCAGGATGATCTGTGCATCATGATGCGGGTCTACTTTGAAAAGCCCCGCACCACTCTTGGCTGGAAAGGATTTATCAATGACCCTCACCTTGATGATACGTATGATATTGTACACGGCTTGTTCTATGCCAGAAAACTTCTGCTTGACATCAATGCCCTGGGGCTGCCGGCTGCAACAGAATTTCTTGACCCAATAACCCCGCAGTATGTAGCCGATGTTGTGAGCTGGGCAGCTATCGGGGCAAGGACAATAGAATCGCAGACGCACCGTCAGATGGCAAGCGGTCTTTCCATGCCTGTCGGGTTCAAAAATTCAACTGACGGCCGCCTGAACGTGGCTGTCGATGCAATCCGTTCCGCTATGCATCCGCACAGTTTTCTTGGCATTGATCAGGAAGGCCGCAGCAGCGTCATTACTACAAAAGGGAATCCCTTCGGACATCTTGTGCTTCGTGGTGGCGATACACCGAACTATGAACCGGACAGTATTGCTCTTGCTGAATCCTGGATTGCAAAGGCAGGTCTGGAACAATCGCTTCTTGTTGACTGCAGCCATGCCAATTCCGGCAAAAAACATGAGCAGCAGCTGAAAGTCTGGGAGAACATTCTTGTGCAGAAAACTGAAGGCAATAAAAGCATTGCCGGCGTTATGATCGAAAGCAATATCTGTGGCGGTAATCAGCCTTTTCCAGAAGATCCCGATAAACTCAGGTATGGAGTTTCCATAACCGATGAGTGTCTTTCCTGGGAAGAGACTGAACGCATGCTTCGTGAAGGGGCTGCAGTCATTCATAAGCTTATCAGATAAAACCCTGTTCCATGATGTTGCTTCAGCGGAAAATCTTATCACTATAACACAGCAGTGGAGAAGAATATGGCAATAGAGATTCGGCAGGTACGGAATAAAAAGGAAAGGAAACAGTTCATTACCTTTGCCTGGCAGATCTATCGCAATGATCCGGAGCTTAACAAATACTGGGTGCCACCGGTTATTGATGATTATATGAAGACGCTTGATACGGAAGTGTTTCCCTTGTATGATCATGCATCCCTGGCTCTTTTTACAGCATGGAAAGAAGGTTCTATGGTGGGAACTATAGCGGCAATTGAAAACCGGCGGCACAACCAGGTGCACAGCGACAAGGTCGGGTTCTGGGGTTTTTTTGAGTGTGTCAACGACCAGAAAGTTGCCGATGCGCTTTTTGATGCAGCGGCCAAGTGGCTGAAAGGGAAGGGGCTCAACGCCATGCGCGGTCCTGTCAGTCCATCGATGAACGATCAGTGCGGCATGCTCACAAAAGGGTACGACAGCCCACCGGTTTTTCTTATGCTCTACAATCCTCCATGGTACAATGATCTTGTTCTGAACTATGGGCACCGTATCGGTCAGGAACTTCTTGCCTGGTATATTGATCAGAAACTTATTGATATTTCGCGTCTGCGACGTATAGCTGAACATGTCAAGAAAAAGGAAGGACTGACGGTACGGATCATGAACATGAAGGACTTTGACCGCGAAATCGATCGTATTCGTGATATTTACAACAAGGCATGGGAGAAAAACTGGGGCTTTGTTCCCATGACCGACAAGGAGTTTACTTTTCTTGCAAAAAGCCTCAAGCCACTTGCAAATCCACACTATATTTATTTCGTCGAAGATCGGAACAAGCGTACGGTCGGCTTTTCGCTCTCCCTGCCTGATGTTAACCAGGCATTGAAACATGTGAATGGAAACCCGTTTTCACCTCTTGGATTGCTGAAATATCTCTGGTACAGTCGCAATATTACCATGGTTCGTACCATTACCATGGGTGTGCTGCCGGAATATCGCAATAAGGGAGTCGACAGTATTCTCAATACCGAGATTGCCGATTACGGAGGAAAACACGGGGTGTTTGCCAGTGAGATGAGCTGGGTGCTCAAAGCAAACGAGGCTATGAGTAAACTGGCAAAGGTTATCGGAGGAACCCCATACAAAGAGTATGTTATCTATGAAGCTGACATTTAAAAAATGGTACTGAGCGCATATCCTTTATTATAAGAGATTAGATATTATATCAATGCTCATGAAAACAAACCCACAAGTTATTTATTGCGGTGGTCCTGGTGATATTGCAGGCACTATGCGCAGCTGGATATCTGGTAAACATGACGCATCAGAGGTCTCTGATACCTATTCGGCACAATTCTTTGACCAGATTAAGGCGAGAGGGCTCTCAGCCCTAGTGATTTCTACACATGCACGCAAAGAGATATTAGTTGAAGGTCTCATCACGGTAGAGCATCGGCCAAATAATGCAGCAGGTAAAACAGGTCTTGCTTATAAACAGGCCTATATGTCTCATTGGTTGGGTGTTATTGGTACTATACTGCACCTCCGTCCGCGGGTAGTTGTGATTGCAGATCTGGAGCATTGGTGGTTGCTGGCAATTCCTGCCATCTTTGGCATAAAAATAATCACAGACTTGCAGTGCACTTTTTGGCCGCGCGGTTATCGATCTACTGCACTGTATGAACGTATTCTGCAGGGCTTAAATGGTTTGTTTTGGAGGAAAATCCCAATTGCCACGATTTGTATTTCACCGGAGTGCGAACGGCAGGTACGTGAGTTGAGTCGTGGTCAAGTCAGTGGCAGACTGCTGCAGGCTCGTAGTTCTTATCAGCGCGTTGCTTTTGCAGGAATTGCCCGCCCTGCTTGGGATGCGGATTCATTCAGGTTAATGTTCGCAGGTCGCGTGGAACGCAACAAAGGAGTTTTTGATTTGCTTGATGTCATGGCAAGTTTAAGGGCTGAAAGTCAAATCAAAATATCGCTTGATATTTGTGGCGGCGGGACAGCGCTCAGTGAGCTCAAGGCAGAAGTGGAGCGGCGTGGTTTGCAAAGTTGTATAAATGTCCTCGGTCAGTTGAACAGCTCTGCAATGCGTGCAGCATATGAGCGCAGTCAAGTGGTAGTTGTCCCGACGACGGCAGATTTTCCTGAGGGTTTGAATCGTGTGGTGGTTGAAGGCGTTTTATCTGGGCGGCCGGTAGTTGCTACCACAGTATGTAATGCAATTGATGTCTTTCCTGGCTCAGTAATTACCCTCAATTGTGGCGACCGACTGGCAATGGTTGCTGCCATTAAGCGCCTTGCCAGTGATAATAATTATTATAAGTCGATTCGCGCAAGCTGTGCCGCTGAGTCGGAGCAGTTTTATGATCGCGAGCAGAGTTGGGGTGCAGCTCTTGGTCGTGCACTGAATTTAGCTTTGAAATAAGTGTTACCGTCGTGTACTACCGTTTACTGTTCTGTGGCACCTGTCTTTGAGAAATATTATTGTGCGTATTTATTCGTTACTGATTATTTTTTCAAGAGATGCCTGCCATGAACGTGACCGATCATAAAACTGGCTCTGATATGTCAGGCAATTAGCCTGTTTTTCCAGGTAATAGGTTTTGTTTGAGGCAAGCTTAATGATAGCATCAAGGTATCCTGTTACATCATCAGGGAGTACTTGAATGACGGCATTTGTGACGCATTCAAGGGCAGGACATACTGCAGAGGTTATGACGGGACGCCCAGCAAGAACAGCTTCAGCCACGACCTTATTAAAGCCTTCCTCGAATGTTGTTAGAGTTGGAACAATAAATGCGTGGCTTTCATTGATATGAGCAAGCATTTCAGTTCGGGAGCAGTATCCATGAATAATAAAATTTTTCTCAACTTTTTTTTTGACAGCAGTATTGCGAAGTTCATTTTCCTTTGATCCATTGCCGCAAAGGTGTATGGTGATACTGTTAATTCCCCGCTTATGGAGTGTTTCGGCAATTTGTAACAGGTCGAACACTCCTTTTTCAGTTTCGAGACGTCCGGCAAAAAGTAGGTTGAAACTGTCAGCATTGCTATTTGGAGGCGTTAATGAGGCAAATAGTGCTTTGTGATAAAACGGAAGAAATGTATAAATCGGGCGCTGTCGATTTTTTGTAAGTTGTTTGACTTGTTCAACGATAGTATTTGATACTGCTAAGATAGCTGTTGCTCTCGTTGTAAAAACGCCACGGTTAAGAAAGTTCAAAATTTTTTGGGCAGATGAAATTGGTCTGAAGCGAGGCCAGAGCGTACAGTGTAGTGTCGGAACCAATTTCATTCCAAAGGGGATAAACCAGCTATAAAGAAAAAAGTGGCTGGTAGAGTCTGCCATGACAAACATTCGGGCACCCTCGGATTCTGCTATCCTGATAACGCGGATGAGATATAAAATTTGTTGCCAATGAAACGCAATCCCTTTTTTTCCTCCACCTTTAGGCAGGTTCTCTATGTAAAAATTTTCAGTTCGGATGCTGTCCTTTCTTGAACAGGATGATATAGCAATTCCCTTTGCATGGAGGCTATGGCAGGCATCAAAAAAAAGGCTACTGTATGTTACTGATACCTGGTTTGGGTCGTCCATTCCTTTTTTCCAACTGAGAAAGGTACTGACAATATCTCCAGGACCAGCGGCGTACGCAATACATAATTGCGTATTATTATTTACCCTTTTTATACCTCGGTCCAGCTTGACGCTTATTTTTTTTTCCAATAGTTCCGCAATTTTCGATTTTTTTCAAAAATTATAGTGTTCCATGATGCTTGCTTTATACTTCACAACATCAGTTCAGTTTAAATATTTAACTATTCACTATACTACCTGCGGTTTTATTGCAGTGTAATTAGTCTATACAGATGATATAACTTGTGCCCTTGTTCTGTGAAAAGATAGCACTTCCAGCAGTATATTATTGCATTTAAGGGTAAGTTGCTGAAACAAGGTCAAGAGTTTTTTTGAGAATATCCATAGGAACCCTGAATCCGCCATCACATGCATCTCCTACCACAAATGCATATTGTAAATCCATGCAATCGGTTTGGCCCTTGAGTACGTTATTGAAGTGAAAGGGAGGAAGAATGTTGATTAAAGTGCCGTTATTTGCCATTGGGTATAATCCGTGTGGTGTATGGCTTCCTTCATTTGAGATCACTATTCTTGCTCCGCTGATGTTTTCAGCTATTTCTTTTGCACTTTGTTTTGATGGATCGATGATCTTGAATCCTATAGATTGTAAATAAACCGCTATCTCCTCTTCATTGATGAGTACTCGGCTATGTCCGGATGCAAGTAAATTATTTCCCGACTTTCCACGAAAAATCATTGCTCCAGGATGAGTCGATTTCGGGTAAAGTGCATGAAAACGTTCTCTGATTTTCTGATATCGCTCTCGTTTGTAATTATTCTGCCCATAATCTTCAAGTATGATAAGTTTTCGTATTCTGCCCGCGATAAACGAATCATAATTCATTCCAAGCATTGAGAGATAATCCTTCTGATGCAAGGTAAGTACATCAGTGTTTCGTATGGGAGAACCTAATTCACGTGCTGCCATAAGCAATGGAATTCCATCAGTCATCCAGTGTCCGAAATATAAACTATCAATCAAAGAACAGGCAAGAACGGCACTATCTTTGTTTTCTGTGATTTGCTTTTCAAGAAAAAGATTTTCTTTTTTAGCACTGATAGGAATCTTGGCGGCCTTTTTGTAAATATAGCCACCATATACTTCCGCATTGGGTAGAACCCTCGCAATTGTTGCGCCATGCTCTGTGCGCCCACCTTTTATTCTCAGCATCTCCAGTTCCAGGTTTGATAACGGGTGTGATGCTGTAACCATTTCAGTCGCTCCCGGCAAATATAGAGCCGGTTTGGTATATGTTACACAAGCAGGAGAAATGGTCCATTCCTTATCGCACAACTTTTCGTACGATTTATTTCCTAATAATCGCCAGAGGGATCGGCGAAGCATTGGAATATTTATGGACATATTTAAATATATTTTAATAAACTTTAAACGTATTCGGTAGATTTTATCTATAAAAAAACAGTCTATAAAAACCTTGGTGTTCACCACATCAATTAAAAAATCCGGGAATACTATGGTATTCAAGGGTTATTTTCTGTAACCAGATCAAGTGTTTTTTTTAGAGTATCCATAGGTACCCTGAATCCACCTTCACAGGCGTCTCCGACCAAAAATGCATAGTTTAAATCCATGCAATCTGTTTCGCTTTTAAGTACGTTATTGAAGTGAAAAGGGGGGAGAATGTTGACTAAAGTGCCGTTATTTGCCATTGGGTATAATCCGTGTGGTGTATGGCTTCCTTCATTTGAGATCACTATTCTTGCTCCGCTGATGTTTTCAGCTATTTCTTTTGCACTTTGTTTTGATGGATCGATGATCTTGAATCCTATAGATTGTAAATAAACCGCTATCTCCTCTTCATTGATGAGTACTCGGCTATGTCCGGATGCAAGTAAATTATTTCCCGACTTTCCACGAAAAATCATTGCTCCAGGATGAGTCGATTTCGGGTAAAGTGCATGAAAACGTTCTCTGATTTTTTTGAATCGTTCTCGCTTATAGTTATTGTGCCCATAATCTTCAAGAATAATAAGGTTTCGTATTCTGCCTGCAATAAATCGATCATAAGTCATTTCAAGCATTGAGAGATACTCCATCTGATGAATAGTAAGTTCATCAGTATTTCGTATGGGAGAACCTAATTCACGGGCGGCCATAAGCAATGGAACTCCCTCTGTCATCCAGTGTCCGAAATATATATATTCATACAGAGAACAGCCTACAACAGCAGTGTCTTTAAATTCAAATATTTGTTTTTCGAGAAAAAGATATTCTTTTTTTGCACTAATTTGAATCTTGGCAGCTTTTTTATAAATATAACCTCCACAGACTTCTACATCTGACAGAACTCTTGCTATTGTTGCGCCATGTTCCCCTCGTCCTCCTTTTATTCTATGCATCTCTAGTTTCAAGTTCGAATAGGGGTGTGACGCTGTAACATTGTCAGTTGCTCCAGGCAAATATAGAGCAGGTTTGGTATATGTTACAGAAGCTGGAGCAATGATCCATTCCTTATCGCACAACTTCTCGTATGTGATATATCCTGACAGTCGCCAGAGAGATCTGCGGAGCATTGAAGTATTTAGAGACATTTATCTATAGAAGTTGATTTTTATTTTTGTCCTATTTTGCAAAGGGATTGTAAATCTTACTGAAACAATCAGACCACTTTGTTGCTAAAACCGGTGCTGTCAATAATCTGATCAGAGCGCATAATGATGGTCTTTAAGATTTTTCGTAATGATAGAGTTAATTATCCAAATGAAGCGCCAAGATATTGCAATCGAGTTAAATCCTCAAGCAGTACCACAGGTATCGGTATATTCATAATTTCACAAAAAGTCTTTATCCGAAAGCGCCAATCATGGTGGTTGAGTGTCTGGATAATATTTATGCGTCGTTGATCTTCCAGTCTATCGTTTTGTGACAATAGTGTAAGTAGCTCTTCAGTAGCTGTCTGCGGGTCATCAGAGAGTTCAACTGTTGCATTGCTCCAGAAGAGCATCTCGTCTGCCATTCGAGAGACAGGCCTTCGCCCGGCTACGATACAACCTGACAACAATGATTCTAGCCACCTGCTGGTCACCATCATGGAGCGTGGCCGATCACCCTGAGGTTCAACATAAAGATGGAAAGCCAGTGAAATTCTTGTTCTGTGTAGCAGTTTGAACAGCATGCCACGTTCAAGGTGCACGCTATTACCTACTAAGTTACCCAAGGGAGAGTGAAGGTACAAACAGGGTGAACTGGCAGGATGGAAAAATTGCGAAAAGCAAGAGTGATAGCTTGGCGGTGTGCGCCCAAAACTTATAATATCTATCTCCCTGTTCTTCATCTCCCGTGGTACCCATGTCAGGCAGTCCGCTCCCTGGTACAAATGGTGGACGGGGATACCAAACTTAACTTTTGGGTATTCGATATCTTCATGAGCGGTTACTGTTATGGCATCATAGAAAGCAGTTTCCTTGACAAACCCAGACTGAAAATATGAATCTGTGACAAACCCATATATTTTGCCAAATTTTTTACGGCAATTTGGTATAGCCTTTATCATACCCAGATCGCTTGGGCTTCTTGCCACCACGATTAGAACGTCACCCCCAGTCGAATGCAAAGGTTCAAATCGAGCTTGATGGGGGTGAATCAAGCGATCGAAACATGTACCCATAACAGGCTTTGGTGAGAGGATTTCTGCCTTAAAATATTGCGATAGCAACTCGGCGAACTCATCGATAGATACCCAGCTAGCATGAGGTGCCGCAAGTCCAGCATAGAGTACGGATATTTTCACATTGAAGATCTGATGATTGCAAAGGAAAGAAGTTTGTAAAAAAAATGCAAGATAATTGAAATATCGATTTACCTGGTTGATCTTTTTATAACATTTTTAATTCTTCTAATTCCTGCGGTCATTGGGCTCAGAAATGCCCATGTATCCCATAATGAGGGTGGACGCAAATCCGTTCGGGAACTTCTCTGATAGCCGATACTGGGTATAATGACATAGGTATTGATATCACGATTTTGCATGCGGAATGTGGTTAGTGCACCATCAAAGTACATTGGTCCGCCATCAGGATGTCCTGGAGGTCGCTCAAGTACTTTTTCTAAAAACTGAAGAAATCTGTCAAAAATTTTACCGTTTACAGCATAAAAATGTTTTAGAAGCAATGGTTCAGATATTTCTTCAAGTCTCTTGTCTGGCGTATGATCTGATATGTGTCCATGACCAAGATATAAAAACCCCCACTCTGTCTTATCGAGTTCTTGTAAAGCCTCTGAAGCTATTTTATTGATATCAGATATAAACGCAATATCATCTTCCATCATCAAAATATTGGATAGATTGTCGTGTTTTGCTTGTTTTATAGCGTTCATATGGCTTAAAAAACAACCTTTTACGCCTGCACTCGGAAATCCAGCGGCGATTTCTGGCTGGGTTGCGGTAAAAAAGTCGGCTTTTTTATTTTCAATCTGCCATCCCACACGTTTGAATTCTTCTCTGGTTTCAGCCCTTCTATCTGCACGTTCTGGCAGATTGATAATAGCGGTTCTATCGAAGTAATCAATAATGGTCATGATCAGTAAGTTTTTTTTAACTCAAATTTTTTTGATCTTTTTTTGATTCTCGTTCTGTACGTATCCATGTACTGCTTTTCTTTTTCAATATCATTCCAACATAGATTGGGATTTTCCAAAGAATATAGAGCGGAGCGGCTGCAAGGTAGAGCCATGTTGATAATGGTGCACCTCTTTGAATCTGTCCGGATATGACGTAAAATACCAGGATAAGCCAGAAGGAACTGGCAAGCATAAGCCATGCTCCATCGAGCAGCATGAGTGCACCAGCAGTGGCAAGGCTGAACAACATGACCAGCAGCGAGAGCGGGGGAGTGGCGAGTTCGGCCAGAGCATACAGGTAGCGGGTTTGACCTGTTGCAGCAAAAAGTTTAAGGAGAGGTAGTGTCATCTTTCTAACGAGCATAAAACGCCCGCCTTCCCATCGGCTCCTCTGACTTGTAGCGCTTTTACCTGAAGTTACCATTTCGCTGCGAATAATAGCATCGGGATTATAACTTACAGTGATACCGTCTACAAGAAGGTGGAGTGTGAACTCCATATCTTCGACCACAGAGTGGCAGGGCCATCCATACTGTTTGAGAAGTTCGGTTTTAAAGGCCATACCGTTGCCTTTTAGTACTGCTGTGCCTGCTAAGCGTGCAGAGCCAGCCATGCGCAAATGGCAGAATATGTTAAAGGCGGCATCGCTGAGGCCTGGCCGCCAACCTGCATCCGGGTTACTGACACTGTTAAATGCCTGAACGACCTGAATTTTCGGATTACTGAGGGATGCGCTTATTTCGCGTAGGTAGTTTCTGTCGGGGGAGACATCAGCGTCGATAATGGTGATAATATTGGTATTATGATAAATATCAAGAGAGTTTTTCAAGAACCAGTCGAGTGCCTGACCCTTGCCTCTGTTAATGTTATCAAAGCGCTCAAAAACAAGAGCACCAGCATTGCGGGCTTTTTCAGCAGTACTGTCTGTACAGTTGTCGGCAATAATAAAGATTTTTAATTTATTCCTCGGATAGTCGCATGCAAGGACGCCTTCAATGGTGTGGACAATACCCTCTTCTTCATTATGGGCAGGTATCAGTACTCCGATATTTAGAAGCCTTTTATCATTAGTGACTTCTTTTTTGAACAGGTATGCCGCAATTGTACACATCAGCAGATAGCCTGCCGGCAAGGCCAGAATAATGAGCAAGCTTTTCACAAAGATTTCAACAATGATCATGTTGTTTCTCCTTCTTCATGGAACAGATTAACCATCTGCTGATTGTTGATGTGCTGGTTATAAAGTGAAATGACTTTTTTCCGTCCTGCTCGTCCAAAGACACACCGAAGCTCTGGATTCTTGAGCAGTTTTCGAATCTGAAGTGCGAGATCATCAGCATCTCCAGGAGTAGCCAGCAGTCCGTCATGTTCATGTTCAATCAATTCAGGGATGCCTGTTATCCTGGTTGATATCACAGGGATCTCTTTGGCCATGGCTTCCATAAGTACAACTGGTACGCCTTCCGCAAAACTTGCCAGTACAAAAATATCAGCTTTGTCATAATACTCACGGACGGTATTCTGCCCGAGAACACCTGTGAAAGTTACTATATCTTTGAGGTTGTTAATTGTTGTGAATTGTTCAAGCGACCTGCTATCTGGGCCTTCACCAATTATGGTGACCTTAAATAGAAGACCCTCCTGTTTCAGAACCCGGCATGCTTCGAGCAGGATATGCTGTCCTTTAGCTGGAACAAGCCTTCCGACACATAGGATGTTTGGTATAGCATTATGGGGTTCTTCTCTGACGGAGTAGAGGTCTGGGTTTACCCCGCAACGAACGATGTGGAATTTATCCCACTTTGCAGGTTCGCTGATGCGCATGATCTGGCTCAGGCAGTAATGGCTGATGCAGCGGATAAAGGCAGCTTCCTGGACTTTTTCCTCAAGCATGGCGGAGTCCACACGGTAAAAAATATCAGGCCCGTGTACCGATAGACTGTAATTTATTCCCCCATATATTTTTATGAGCATGGCAACAATGGCTGTCGGGTTTGCAAAATGCTCATGGATATGGCTGATGCCCAGCCTGTGAAGCCATTGTATAAGAATGCCGGCTTCAGCAAAATAGGCAAGTGCCTTTATCGGGCTTTTTGGTCCTTTCGTCAGCAGTTTTATGGCTCCTCCCGCCATTCGCAGGTACCCTATTGGACTTTTCTGTAAACAATGCAGATGGGCGCTGAGTATCAATGGTATAGGTTGGGAAAGTACCATAAAAGTTTTTTCAGCTTCCATTTGTTCATCAGAAGTCATAACCTTAAGGTTAGTGGGCTTGTGAATTGAAGCTGTATGGACAATCATTCCCGCTTTACGGAGTGACTCGATCTCCCTGTATATAAAAGTATGGGAAATAGCAGGATACTCGCTGCAGAGATAGGCTATGGTTCTTGTTGTCATGTGCCGGGGGTTGAAAGTCCTGTTTTAAGGGTGCTGCGCTTGTTTTTAAGGGGTTTGTTGAATAGTTTGCCGAAATAAAAGCGCAAAATGCCGACGAGTTGGGGTATAACCACTAGTGAACAGTGCCAAGCGTATTTTTTTGCTTCTGTTCTGTTCAGGTTATTTTCACGCATGAATTTCTCAATTCTGAACAGCCTGGGTGAAAGAAGCATTGTAGTTCCTGCTATGATACTAAGCACAGAACCGGTAAATAAAATGTAGCTCTGCTGAAGTATAAGAAGGATTATTCCTGCAACCAAAAAGATGAAAAATCCCGCTCCCTTAAGCATAATCCTTCGCAGATCAGCTTTCCAGAAATTGCTTCTACTCTTGGAAACCCGATTCTGAATTGCCGCGAATCCGTATCCAGACCGGAAAGAGCGCTTAAAGTACTGGCTTGTTTTAAGCATAGCCAAGTCATGACTGGTCATAAGTGCATCAAGCATGAGAATTTTCCAGCCCTTCCGGTGTATGCGCCAGCTTAGTTCAGGGTCTTCCCCTCCCACAAGTTCTTCATCATAGCCGCCGGTTGCTTCAAGAGCAGTGCGGCGGATCAGAACATCACCACCAAAGCTGTCGCATTCGCCAGGTTTAGCGTTCCACTCCAAATCGCCGATCCAGTTAAAAAAGGAACGTTCCGGATGTAGTTCTTTTCTGTAGCCCCTGACAGCTCCGACAGTCGGGTTCTTCATCGCGTGTATAGCGGTATTCAACCATTCTGGGTCAAGGATTGTATCCGAATCGAGAAACTGGACATAAGGTGAGCAACCGGCTTTCCATCCAGCATTTCTTCCAAGGCCAGGTGTAGGATATTCTGGGTTTAGTTTGATAACATTAACTTGGATGAAACTTTGGGCAATAGCAACGCTTCGGTCAGTTGAGCCGCCATCAGAATAGATAATATGAGTCTTTAGTTCAGGGTAGCTTCCTGAAAAGATTGATCTGATGCAGCGTTCAAGCGTTTTTTCACAATTGACGCCGATAATGATGCAATCAATGTCCGGCAGCTCTGTTTGTTTTATATAGTCAGATAGAATCTCTCTCATCTATAGGTTGACCTATTGTTGTTTCGTGAGTAATAAATTTTACTTTCTATCCCTAACGTATTTTTATTCATGAGAGTAGTGATATTTGAGGCGTACAATAAAACCTGTTGCAATTCCAGTAAGAACTCCAGCATTGTTGGCAAGAACATTGATGGCACTGAAGCTCTCCTCGGTTATTAATATATGTAAGGTTTCAAGGAGGTAGCCTATTGGCGTCATAGCCAGAGAGAGCAGAAAAGCGTTTTTTCGGCTTTTAAACAGAATAATTGGAATAAATGAGAGCACACTGTAAAGTATCATATGAAGCATAGTATCAAGCAGGAAAAAATTGTGAATAATTGCTGTCAGAGGGATGAAACTTCCAATAAAGAGAAATAAAAGTACCAGTAACCAGTAGATCAGGAGTGACCGGTTAGTATTCCATTCAGGTTTTAGAAGATTGTCTTGTCGAAGCAAGTTTTTCATGCTCATAATCTCAAAAAAATTACCCGATAAATCGCGATGGTTTCAAGCTTGGTGATGCAATAAAACGGGTTCCATATACAGTCTGGTTCTGCTTCCCGTCAGCTTCAAAAGGTACTGCCTCACTATTGTCAGCAAGCACCGTTGATGAGTTGAGAAGCATGCCGGTCAAAGAGCCTCCGCAAAGCATGTAAACAGGGTTGATCATGTCGTTCAGAAGATTATCGATCATGAAAATGCCAAGAAAGACTGCCATAACAGCGGAGTTGCCCCAAGTTTTTGTTGTCCACAATTCCGGTTTAACTCGCAAAAAAAAGAGGAATAGTGGCAATTGAATGGTGATAACCATCACAACAAGCCCATATAATCCGTTTGTACCATAGGTGATGATCCACAGTCCGTCAGTAATGCTGATATCTTTACCTGTTTCATCGTAAACTCTTGAACGGCCATATCCACCCCATCCGAAAAATGAACCTTGCCGTGCTTTTTCGATTAAAATAGTTTCGTTATCAAATCGGAATTGCAGTGATTGAGAGCGGTTTGCGCTGAAATTTCCAGATACGGCTTCAGAAAGATTTCGCCCATCCCAGAAGCCGGTTGTTCTTGTAACAATATAAAGGTAGGGAACCAGTATCAGGATTATCAATAGAAAAGCAGTTTTTGTTTTCTTGGAGAGATAGAGGACGAGGAGGCCGATGATAAGCCATGAAACAGCTGCTACTGAGCGCAACATGATGGTGGTGAAAAGGAGCAGTATAAGAAGGTATTGTGATGGTATTTGCATGATTTGTTTAGGCAGTATGCCACAGAAAAATAACCAGGCGCCGAGAAGTGCACCGAGAACCATCCACATCGCGGTCATGAGTCCATGATCCATATAGACCATTGGTCTGTATCCGCCTCCATCCCTGAGAGTCTGAAGGAAGTCACTTTGATGAAAACCGTAAGTAAGTCGATGCAACTGCGGGCTCATGATCAATTCATACCAGCAGAAAGGGATATAAACAACTGTCCCGATGAAAATGGTAATAGCGAGTATCGTTATGGAATCGACATCTTTAAAATAAATTCGTCCAATAAAGTAAGGTATTCCCCATCTCACACTTTGGTACATCGCTGTTGACAGTCCGTCATAAGGGCCATCACCGTTAGCTATTGAGGAAAAGAAAGATGCTGTGCACCATAGAAGCATTGGCATATCGGCAGCATTAAATTTGAAAGTCGACAGTCGTTCCTTATCGAAGAGATATGCGCTTGCAAGAACACTGAGGCAAATTGCTGCTGTTTTAGTGTTGCGAATCAAAAAAATATCGTAGTTGGCTACCGGTAGGAACATCCATCCAAAAACAAACGCTATCGCTGTAGCCTGACGGGGGCCAAGCTTTTTAAAAAGGGTCATGACCAATGGAGGGAAAGCTAAAAGAGCAATCGGAACCAGGATATTTCCGGAAACGCTCCCCATGGTTACCGTTCCTTATTATATAAATCTTTGATGAGTATCATTTCCTTTTTATGGTTATGTCATGCTAATTATTTCACCACTGCCGGTATACCTACTGCGGTTGCATTAGCGGGGATATCGTTGATGACAACAGCATTGGCCCCTATTCGTGCATGGGCACCGATATGGATGCCACCAAGAATTTTTGCTCCTGCTCCAATATCAACGCACCCTTCGATAACAGGAAGGCCGGGTTTGGAACCTATTCCAATGGTGACCTGCTGAAAGATTAGGCAGTTCGGGCCGATTTGAGCATCTGGATGGATAACTATCCCGTTTGGATGAGGTATCAGGAGCCCCCCATTGATTTTCGAGTTCAGTGGGATGTCGGCTCCGCATATTGCGCTCCAGAACCTGTATTGAAGTACAACAAATAGCCTGATTGTTCTTGATATAAAACTGCTATGTGTTATAAGAAGCTGATAATGTCGTATTGCAGCGAGCAGTTTTTTTCCTGGTTCAAACCGTCCTCGTACCGGTTTTTCTCTTTCCCAATCTGGTTCCGTTGCTGATATCATGGTTGTGATGTTTTGTCCAAGAGGCAAGGGTAGCATTGACCAGACAGTACCTGAATGCTGCTCATTTATGGTTCTCCTTTTCGGTAATATTTTCTTTTTTTTTAAGAGTGCTGCTTACAAAGGCTTTGATTTTATTCATGAGATCATTTGCAGGCGGAAGTTTCTGAATAATTTCTTCAATCTGTTTTGTATTGATTTTGTCAAGGATTTCAGGTTGTTTTTCAAGGAGCTTGTCAATGCTCATGCTGCGCTTGAGACCACCCCAATTAAGCAGTGGCGCAATAGCTGGAATTTTGAGGTGTACGAGAAGTTCAGCAGCTTTTCTCAAATCGTTGAAGTGAGTGCTTTCGACGACTGATATCAGAACTACGATGTCTGCATACAGAGCTAGGTGTTCGGTAAGGTCGCTCTGTAGTATAGGTGCGCTGTCGATGCATATATAGTCATACTCTTTTCTGGCTAAATCAAAAAGCTCCTTGATGCGATATTGCGAAATGTTTGCTCCCATGGTGTTTCCGGCCTGCATGATACTGATGTTGTAAGTTGGGCTACTGACTATGAAACTTTTCCAAGGCTCTGTTGAGTTGAGAAAGTCTGATAATCCGTTAGGTTCCAATGATAGTCCGTCAATTTTGCTGAGAGCCGGGTCAGCAATGTTACCTTCAATCAGAAGTACTTTTGGCGCTAGTATTGAGAGTGCCTGTGCTGTATTCAGGGAAAGCGAGGTGCAACCAGAATCGCTGTCTACTCCTGTGAAGAGGATAATTGCAGCATTTGATTCAGCTTTTTCAAGGCTTAGTTTGACCGCAAAACTTTTAATGGATTTTGTTGCGTCATTGTCTACTGCTGAAGAAATCAGTTGATGAAAAGGAATATTGCCTGTTGATTTTGGAACTATACTTGTTGGTGAATAACCGAGGGCCAGTTGTATATCTTTGGAACGACGTATACGATTGTCGAAATAGTCATAAGCAAAAAATACACCTCCAACCGCCCCGAATGAGACGCTGAAAAAGATCATAAACAGTTTATTTATGTTTGATCCTACTGCATGATCGGGTTTGCGGGCAGCAGATTCAATTGAGAGGTGAAGAGGAGCTTTGCCTTCAACCTCAAGCTCTTGAATTCTTGTATCAATATGGTCCAGCAGTTCCCGTTTATGCTTAAGTTCTGCTTCAAGTGACTCGCCAAGATGAAGTCCGATAGAAGTTTTTATTGACTCATCATTTGCCTTTTTAAGTTCATCACCAACTTGCTTGACAACGTTTTTTGTTCTTTCAAAGTCACTTTTTGCAGTTATCAAATCTTTATTAAGTCCGAAGTCACGTATTCCATACAGAATTTTATGGGCATTTTTATTGAGTTCGTTCTTCTGTTTTTTTTCATATTCACGCATTGCATTCATCCGCTCTTCAATATAGATGCGGTCTGGGTTATTTTTAGTCAATCCATCAGTAGAACTTCTCATTTGTTGTTGCTGCTGATAGGTCCATGAACTTGTTGCACTAAGAGAAGCGTCTTTCATGACCATGTCATCTACCATTGGTTCAAGAGAAAGGCTCTTGATCTGCATATTGGCTTTAACTTTTTCATCTAATTGAGTTTTAGCCGCTAATTGTTCACCAAGTGATTTGATATAAAGTCCTTGCAGTAGCTCGTTTTTTTTTCCAGCTATGTTATATCCTTCAGAAAAAGTTGCTGTATTAATATTTTTTGTGAGGATAATCAGTTTATTTTCAATGGTGCTGATATCAGTTGTCAACTCATTTTTTTTGTTTCTCAGGAAAACCAGTCGCTCATTGTCCTGCATTTCAGCGTTTTTTCTAACTTTTTCTAGAAAAACCGCCATAAAATTATTTACCAATGGAGCAAGGCCTTCTTTTTTGAGGCCGGATGCTGTTATTTCAATAAGGTGAGTGCCAGATAAAGGGTTGGTTTTTATGATAAAAGAGAGCATGGTTGCGCAATTATCGATAGGCATTCCTTTTGGAAATATTGATGCCTTTTCATCAGGTGTCAGCTTTTCAACTGTTTTTTTTAGAACATCGAAAGACATCATACGTTGTGCCTGTGTGCGGGCATAGTCCTGATAATAGTTGATGATTTGAGGGTCATCGCTTGAGGTGATCAGCGAGGGCATAACAGGTTCTACCCGCATGATGGCTTTAACTTCATAGTTAGGTTTGCTGATCAAAAGAACAATGGGTACTGTTATGCTAAAAAGAAAAGAACCGATTACAAGAATAAACAGTCCATATCGTTTGGCAAAACCTATAAAATCAAGGGATTTCGATGGCTTCCCATAGGGAAGAGGTTCCCTTATTACATGTTCATTAATCATGCAAATTTGTTTTTTTCATCGTGCTTTTCAATGCGTAGTAAATTGAGCAGCAGTGTAGTAGCATCATCCCAGGAATAACTGTGTGCCTTACGGTAGGCGCGGTCGGAGCGTTCTTGCCATTCATTTGCGGATTGTCGGCATATGGCGACGATTGCTGTAGCCATTTCTTCGGATGATTCCTTGTCCACCAGGATCCCTGTTCCATCGCCAAGTAAATCGGTTGCAGCACCAATCGGAACTGCAATGACCGGGGTGCGGCACGCCATTGCTTCAAGAATTGGCAAACCAAAACTGTCAAGTCGCGATCCAAATAACCAGATATCACAAGCGCTATAAATCTTCTTGAGATTGGCTTGCTCCGGTCGATAGTGAAATTCAGTATCCTTTGGCAAAGGCACCTCGGTTGAAGGCTTGTCAGCTCCGAAAGCAACGACTTTGAGCTCTGGAATTTGTTGGCGAGCCATTTCGCATGCGCGTATACAAACGTCAGCACCTTTAAAGTGTGCAATTGCATAGACAAAGCCAACTGTAGGCGGATATTGCTTACTTCTTGGTGGGGCATTAAACTGCGTCGGATCAACTGCATTTGGAATAACGGTAATACCCAAATTGCCAAGTTTTTCTTCTATCGTTTGCTTGAGATCAGATGAAATGGCAATTTTCAAATTTGGTAATTGTAAAGCTGCATGTACTTTATCAATGGTTTTCTGTCCAGGCAAGACTTCGTAGCCCTGAATCAAATGAACTTTTCGGCCCTTGCATGCTGGCATAGTATGCATCCAGACCGCAGTTTCCCACCAGGTCGCAATAATGATGTCAGCATCAGGCACATCGGAGGACGTGATGGCGCGAGGGCGTTCCAAAACTTTGTGTGTAATGCCGGATAACGCAATGTGGCCCGGTTGAGGTGCGGCATTATTTCTCAATTGTTGCCAATTGTTCCTTAACAAAGCTCGAACTTTATTACGAAGATTCATTCGATCTGGTGCGCAGGTAACCACCAACACCTGATGGCCTCGTGCCACTAAATGCTGCGCATAGATAGCAACTACTCGATTTCCACCAGTCAGGTTGTCGGATGGTAATAAAAAAGTTATACGCATGTTTTGACTTTACCTAAGCTTAGGAATGCATAAAAAATCAAGTCTTATACTGAACAGATGAACTCTTATCCTTTAATTGGTGTATATTAAAATCATCATGTGATATACCCATATCTGAGTAAAACAGGATATCTATACATTGCTTGATAATTTTAATGTAAAATGTTATCAGGTGGTCCTTGTGATTTTATTTGGCCATTTTCAAGTCGATAAAGTCTGTCACAGTGTTCTATAGTGCTGAGACGGTGAGCAACTATAATGATGGTCTTAGAACCTTGCAGTTCTCGAACAGCTTCCATAACACCTTGTTCTGTAGCCGAATCAAGCGCACTGGTAGCTTCGTCAAGGACAAGTACAGATGGATCGTGGTAGAGAGCACGTGCGATACCGATTCTTTGACGTTGACCGCCTGAAAGACGAACGCCCCTTTCTCCAACAACCGTATCAATGCCATCGGGGAGAGAATGAATAAATTCTTCCAGATGGGCTGCACGAATTGCATTTAAAACAGATTCTTTATTGATTTCTTCATTGGAAAGCCCAAAGGCTATATTACGAAGCAATGTATCATCTGTTAGATAAATTGACTGTGGTACGTAACCGATTTGATTTTGCCAGCCTCGTAATTTTTGCTGAATATTTTCATCGTCTACTTTTACAATACCCTGATCTGGAGGTAACAAGCCAAGCAGTATATCGACCAGAGTGCTTTTTCCCGCGCCACTTGTCCCGATAAATCCAATTGATTCACCGCATTTTATGCTAAGTGAGATATCCTTAAGAGATGGTAAGGAAGCACCAGGATATGTATAGGTAATGTGCTGTAACTCAAGGGATTTATGAAAAGATGATTGTGTTGATTTTTTTTCAGGTTCTTCAGGTGCAGTAAGTATAAGATCCTTTTGAAGGATATCAATAACAGGCAAACAGTACTTAAGAGATTGCATAACATTCAACAATCGGTTAACTGAGGGCATCAAGCGAAAAGTTACTACTGCAAAAAGCCCAAGTTTTGGAATGATGGTTTCGAGTGCCCCTCCCTGTGCAAGCATAACAAGCACAAGAGCTACCAGACCGCAAACAGCAAGTAACTCAAGCCAAAGACGGGGAAGTTGCTGCATGGTAGCGTTTAAGCGGCTAACCTTTGCACTTTCTCTATTATGGATACTGTATTCTTTTAAAAAATCGCTCTCTCTTCCAAGAAGTTTAACATCTTTAGCACCGCCCAGCCCTTGTTGTAAATGCTGAAGGCGCAACCCTTCATGGTACTGTCTTGCTTTACCCCAGCGGGTTATACTTCCTTCTGTAAAGCGGAAGAACATCCATCCGGTAAGGCCAAGCACGCATACAATGGAGATTGTTCCAATCGGTTCCACAACAAGTAGCATAAGGCAGAGGCCTGCGACAATCAATGACTCGGAAAACAACTGCATAAGTGGCGATAACACGCTGCCGGTGAAAATTGATACTTCATTCGTAACATTTCGGATTAACTGTGCCGAGTTACGTTGCAGATGAAACGCATAGGGTTGACGAAGATAAATGGTAAACAATCGCAATGAGAGCCTTGCTCCGATGTTGAAAGTAAAGCTGTTTTGAGTCCATGTAAGAAATACCAGATAAACAGCTTTTACAATATAGACACCAAGCAGCAGCAATAACCCGCCAACGACCAAGCTGTGTTGGTCTGGATTTCCGAAAAAATTGAGTAACGGTTGAAAAGCAGGATATTTTGCAGCAAAATTTTTTTGAGTAAAGAGCGATAGAGCGGGTATGACAAGACCAACACCAAGTGTTTCAAGTCCAACGCCGATAAGCATTAAAAAGAAAAGAATAATAGAATTACGATGTTCTTCCGGCAACAGGAGGCCCCAAATTTTATTAATGTTAGAAGGGGGCTGAATGTGTTTCATTGTCCGTTTATTTTTTTCGTATGTATTTGAATCTAACTAAAGATCGATATTACTGTCCGGTAGTTCCAGTTGCTGTGCTTGTCCCTGTTGTGGTAGTTGTTCCTGTTGATATAGTGACTCCTGTATTGGTGTTCACAAATCCTGATTGACCCCAGAGTTGGCTTCGTAACTTGGCCATTATACCAAATGATTCCGCAGTGGTGGTGCCGAGGCTAAGTACATTAAGAGATGGGAGTAGCTTTTCAAGCGCGTAGTTGAATTTTGCCATACCACTTGGGCTTACAAACACAATATCGTTAGATAAAAGCGAAAAGTTTTGGCTGAAATCACCGCGTTCAAGCAGGTTTCTCAGATCGACCTTGATCACATCGCCTTTGAGACTCTGTTGCCTGACAATAAAAACCTTTTCCGGATTGGCCTGTTTGTTCATTCCTCCCGCCAGCATGATTGCTTTAAGTACATTCATTTCGCCTCTGATCTGGATGGCACCGGGTGTAACGACTTCTCCCATGACATAAACCAGTTCATCAGTAGCTTCAGGAATATAGATGACATCATTGTTTCTGATCGGGGAGTTCAATGCCATATTTCCGTTTTTAAGAAGATCCTGCAGGTCGATCCATATAACAGTATCATTGCCCCGGATTATGGCGCATTTGGTTAGTGCGTTCTCTTTAGTTTGATCTGTTGGAAGACCTCCTGCCAGAGCAAGTGCTTCCAGAAGGGTGCCTTTTCCGGGAAAATTGATAACCCCCGGTTTGCTGACACGGCCGAGTACAAATGCCTTATTATTATGAAACTCATGAACTCTTATTGTTACTTCAGGTTTGATGTAGAGGTTTTCCAGTTTTAAGGTGATCATATTTTGCACTTCTTCGGGTGTACGGTTTATAACGTTGATGCTTCCGACTCTCGGAACGGTAATGAATCCATCGGGGGAGACTACGATGTTTTCTTGTGAAAGTTCGGGCCTGTGCCATACTAGAATGTTGACAAAATCTCCTGGTCCAAGGCGGTATTGATAGGCTTCATGTGGGGAGACTGCCTCAATTTTTTCAGGGGTTGCAAATACCTGCGTTTTTTTTGGGAGTTCTGCTTTGAAATTTTTTTCTGGTGCTGTAGTGGTTCGTGACGGCATGGGTGAAATGCTGCTGCAGGCTGCCAGCAAAACGAAACAAAAGGCAAAGAAAACAATCATCATGGGTTTAACCATGCGGTGATTGTAAAAAATCGGATTAAATGTGATGTACTCAGTCGTTCTATACATTATCCGATGCGTTAATTAATATTTTTTTTAATAATGATTTTAGCAGGAATGCCCACTGCAATGGAGTTGTCGGGCACTGGTGTCAGGACTACTGCATTTGCCCCGATATCGACATTATTGCCGATAGTGATATTGCCCAGGATTTTTGCACCTGCTCCGATGTTGACATTGTTCCCGAAACTTGGGGCGGCTTTTTCTGTAATATTTTTCAGTCCTATGGTGACGCCGTTGCGGATAATGCAGTTATCGCCGAAACTTGCATACCCGCTTATGATGATATCGCCGAAATGGTCGATACGGAAGTTTCTGCCAACCGGAACTTCACAGGGGAGTTCGATACCTGTGAGTATCTGGACAATCTTGTACAGTAATTTATAGAGCAGTGAAAAAGGCTTACGGATTATACTGTTTCTGATAGAATAGCGCCATCTTCCAAAACGGTAAACGATCATGACCCAGAATCCCTGGCTGCCCCATTTCCCTTCATAGGTTACAAGATCTGCCCGTATGTTTTGGAAGAAATTCATGATGCATTACCAAGGGGTTGGAGGTGAAATGCTGCCGAATTTTGTATCCTGAAGTGATTTGACTATTTGTTTGATGATCGAAACTGCTGCCATGCGTTTGTTTGTTGCATCACCAAATGGCAGAAGCAGGTTTTTTATATATCGGATGATATACCAGAACAGTTCAACACCAGCACTGAAAATAAGGAGAACGAGCCCCTTGTTTTTACGGTAATAGAGCCATTCGCTTCTCATTCTAAAGATAAGCACCTGAGAGGCTTTGTTGTCAAATGTTTTGTCTTTTCTTGTTTTGCTGCTGGCACCGCCAATATGCATGACTTCGGCATCCGGGATGAAATAAATTTTCCATCCGGCCTTTTTTGCTCTCATGCAGAGATCGGTTTCTTCATAATAGATATAAAATCTTTCATCGAATGTACCTATTTCATCAAGCATCTTTTTGCGAACAATGGTGAAGGTGCCCGGTACCCAGTCGACCTCAATTGGTTGATCATGAGCAAAACCACCGAATTCATGGTAGTTGATTATCGGTGATTGCGGAAATTTCCCCCGTAGTCCCGACAAGGTGAGGAGTTTTGAAAGAGGTGAGGGGAAGCGTCTTGCAGAGGGCTCGAGCCTGCCGGCAGGAGAAATGATTTTTCCGCCACAGAGACCGCATTCAGGCATTCTATCCATGAACGCTATGCAATGTTCTATAGATAGCGGTCTGATATAGGCATCAGGGTTTAAAAGAAAGATATAGCTGCCTCGCGCAAGAACAAAGGCCTGATTGTTTGCTGCTGCAAAACCAAGATTTTGATTGTTTGCAATCAAGCGCACGGAAGGAAAGTCGTTTTTTACCATATCTGCAGAACCATCGTAGGAATTGTTATCCACGACAAAGACTTCCATATCAATTCCCTTGCTGTGCTCAAAGAGTGCCTGAAGACAGCTACGAAGAATTTCACGTGTGTTGTAGCTTACAATAACAACGGATACCATAATATTCCCTGGGGGTTTAAGAATTTACGGGTTGTAGTTCTGACTACAATAAGCCTGCTTTGTCATTGAAATCCGGTTGGTACCTTCTTCCCGTTTGTAGGACAGGGAGTCCATGAGTTGACGAATAAGGAAAAGTCCATACCCATTTTCAGGATAAGAGGATAAATCCGGTGAAGGGGTGTCAGGGTTGAAAGGAGAGTTGGTATCGCTGACACTGACTGTGAGCTTATTATTTTCAGAGGAAAAGCTAATGGTGATTGTTTTGTCCTGTTCAGGGTGTTCCGCATAACGGACTGAGTTAGTAAAGGCTTCACTGACGGATAGCTCAAACGCATCACAGAATCCCGGGTCACTCTGCGAAGGATTGAGAGAGTCAATAAAAATCTCTGCCACCTGTAATGCTGCGAGCGAAGCCAGCCTTACGAAACGAATTTCTGCAGGTAGTGTGATCACAGTGATCATAAGCTGGTTTGTTTTTTTTCTGCATTTAATGTTGCGGCTTCCACATCGTCATAGATATCAAACAGCTTGTATACATGGGTAATTTCAAATACGTTTCTGACCTTGTCATTCATGCAGGCTAATATGACATCTCCACCCTGAGATCTTTTTAATCGGGTGATACTGACTATTGCACCCAGGCCGCTGCTGTCGAGAAAATCAACCTCCGAAAGATTGATAACAATAGAGTTTGCTGCCGCACCTGCAGAATTAAATTGCTTCAATTGCGGGGCGTTCCTCGCATCAAGGGTGCCTTGAAGGGCTATGACAGTGATGTTGTTGAAGGTATTTTCACTGATGATCATGGGTGCGTATTTGTTTCGTGAATTCTATTAAAGAGTGCTTTTAAGGTCAGGGCGATATCCTTCATGGGATTGCCGTGAGCGGCATAATAACGTTCAACGATTGCTGTATCTCCTATGTTGACAGGCCACTCTTCGGTTTCAGCATAACTGAACACAGCAGCACGGCAGCATGATTCCGTGCTGCTGTGTTCAGTTATTTTGGAAGGGGTTACCACATGCGGCCAACTTCCGATAATGGCCAGCTGCCCGATGAGTACCCTGAAAAGCAGGGTGAAACGGTCGAGAGAGAGCGCAGCTGCAAGGGTGCTGAGAGGGCCCGTTCGTTCAATTGCTGTTGTAGTCAATATCAGGTATTTTTCTGAGACTGCAGTGTAGTAGGAATTTGTACTCTTTTTCCATTTTCCCTGAAGGGTCAGGATCGGCCAGAGTATAAGAAAAGGAATAAGTTGCAGGAGGATAAGGAGTAAGGCGGCGAGCCCATGTACAATTGATTGAAACAGTGACTTTGACGATCCAGATGTATTTATACCGGTTAAGAGATGTGGGTCATCCATTGCAATTGAAATACCGCTTTCCGGTTCAATCAGAATATTTCCAGAGGCTATTTTGTTTTGAACTTCAAGGTGTTCCCCGATATAAGTATTTGCCAGGACGATACTGTCAATGACCGCGCTTTCCCTGTCGATAATGACGTTGCTGTCGATAACAGCGTTTGGCCCGATGATTGAGTCTGCAAGTATCTGGACATTATTGCCGATAATAACTGGTTTTCTTATTTCAGCACGTTTGCTTATGACCACGTTTCTGCCAATATGGCAGTAAGCTTCATTGCTGTAACCAGGAAGTACGTATGGAGATGAAGCTGCGTTCAGAATTTCCATACAGAGCCGGTAATAGACATCAATAACGTCGAGTCTTATAAGGGATAAAGGAATGTTTTCCAAGACTTTTTGCGTTTCAGACCGGCTTCCTCTCAAACTGAGGGATCCACTGTCGCAACTGAGGATTTCGCCATCGGGTAAAGATGCCAAAAGTGTTTTGTAGTTATGCTGTTTGTCGTAATGGATAAAAATGAAGCCGTTGATGATCAGGACTCTTTCTGCTGAACAGAAGCGCTGGTTTTTTTCAATGACCGTTTGCAGGTCGTCAGTGCTTTGAATGCTTGCATAGCTCACTGGAATACCCCAGCGGTTGCCATTATCACAATAGCGTTCAACATCGCTGAGCGGTCCGTCCATGACAAACCGGAGAGCTTCGCTGCCAGCGAGGATCGAAAAGTCAATGAGAAATTCAGCAAAGGGTTTGTTGCATATCGGGACAAGTAAGGGGTGTATATCTGGAAAAAAATGGTGTAACCATTCATAATCCTGCTCTCTGATGATAATAAGAGTTTTCATGGAGCCGTGCCTTATTCCGAAACGTTTGATTCATATGAATGTAGAGCGCTGCCGGTATCAGGAAATATTGAAAAGAGCTTTTTAGCCTTTGTAATTTCAAAAACCATAGAGACTTTTCGACTGAGATTAGCCAGTTTCACATCACCATTGTGTTCAATTGCTTTTCGCAGGCAGGAGACGATGGTGCCAAGTCCGCTGCTGTCGATGAAGTCAAGCCTGGTGCAGTCAAAAACAAACAAGCTGGTCTGCTGCTGCCAGAGAGCGAATGATGTTATCAGTTCACTGGAGTTTTTGGCATCAAGCCTTCCGATTAATTCGGCAACCCCAAGTTTTTTGCCTGTTGAAGTGTCGGTGTGAAAAGTCATGGTTCTTCTTGTTAATAAGCTCCTCTTCCGGTCAGAACGGCGGGAATGGTTTTTAAAAGCAGGATAATATCATTCATAAAACTTGCGCTTTGAATATACATCATGTCTAGTCTGACCTGGTCAGTGAATGGAATGTCGCTTCTGCCACTAACCTGCCAGAGGCAGGTTATGCCGGGGATGACATGAAGCCTTTTGCGCTCTTCAAGGGTATATTCTCCAACTTCGATCGGTAGAGGAGGTCTCGGCCCTACAAGGCTCATGTCGCCTTTAAGAACATTGATAAGTTGAGGCAGTTCATCTATGCTGAATTTGCGGATAATTCTTCCGACCTTCGTAATCCGGGGGTCCTTTTTCATTTTAAAGATTACGCCGGATGCAGACTCATTATAAGCTGCAAGTTCCTTTTTGATGTTATCTGCATTGACAACCATAGACCGGAATTTATAAAATTTAAAATGCCTGCCGTTCAGGCCTACCCGTATTTGCGTATAGAAAATTGGCCCTGGGTTTTCAACCCAGATGGCAATTGCTGTCAAAGTAAGAAGAGGCAGCAGCATAATCAGCGCGAGGGCAGACACGGCAGTGTCGAGTATCCTTTTTAGCAGGTAGGAAAACATGATCGTCGTTTCCCATGCCGTGACTTTAAGGCGCCGTCGGTATCGAAACCGGGGATTGATCGAACTGCTTATTGAACGTATAAGCTCTTTTCGTACCGTTGGATCAAGTTCCATGTGGTTACTTATTATCCGCCTGATTGAAAATCTCTTTAAGTGCCAAAGGTATAAAACGACTGTCTCGTAATAAATAACGCTTCCAGAGCCGGCCTGGTTCGCTTGCCAATCTCCAGACCCATTCAAATCCAATGTTTTGAATCCAGAGGGGAGCGCGTTTTATTGTCCCGGCGGCAAAATCAAAAGATGCACCAACGCAAAGAATGGGTCCTACCTGAAGGCGATGCATATGGGCATAAGCCCATTTTTCTTGTTTTGGGGCGCCGACACCGATAAAAAGAATATCAACATTCCGTGAATTTATGTCATTAATAATAAGCTCGGTTTCAGTGGAATTATGTTCAAATCCATAAGGAGGACACCATGTTCCGACTATATGTAATCCTTGATATTGTTGACACAGATTATTTGCAGCTTTTTCGGCAATTCCAGGGTTGCCACCCATAAAATAAAGATTAAGACCGGTTCCTGCAGCTTTTTTACAGAGTGCTATCAGCAAATCAGAGCCTGCGACCCTTTCAGGGAGGGGGTTTGCCGTAACGAATCGGCTGAGCCAGACAATAGGCATTCCATCAGCATAACGAAAAAGAGCTTCCTGATATATCCTTCGCATTTCAGCATCATCCTGAAGCATAACGATATGGTCAACATTGGGAGTGACAACGATTCCCTTTTGACCTTCTCTGGCAGCATCCAGAATCTGAGATACAGCAGAAGACATTGTTGCATGCTCAAAAGAAACACCTAAAAGTTTTGTTTCCATAACGTTTTATAACCTCTTCTGAGAGATTGCAAATGAAAAAGCTGCTTAATGTCTAATTATACGAAAATATAATGCAGGTAAAATTCAATGTTATGACCTGATTCTATAAAACTGGGGTTATAAATTCAAGATATTACTGCTGTTTTGTTTCAGCAGACCCGATACGAATAACAATACAGGAGAGATCATCATCGAAGATTTCCCTGCCGGAAAACAAAGAAATGGTTTTTTTAATTGTTTCTATTATTGCCTCCGGAGGTAATTCATGGTTTTTTTCAATGAGACTGACAAGCTGTTCATCACCGAACATAGTATTGTCAGGTGAACAGCACTCTGTAAGACCGTCAGAGAAGAGGACAAGAATATCGTTGTCTCTGATCGTGAAGGAGTTAGTGTGGTACACTTGATGTTCAATCAGCCCGATGGGGAGGTTTTCGCCCTTGAGCATCGAGCAGGTTGCCGTATCGGCATGGAAGTGAATGATCGGGGGGTGTCCGCAGTCGACTAATGAAAGTTGGCCTGATAGAAGGTCGAGGCGCACATAGAGCAATGTTGCAAAGGTACCAAGTTCTATCAGTTCCTTGATGCAGAGTTCATGTACCCCGGCAACGATATCCTGCAGTGCGGGAAGTTCGGTATGCGGGTATTTCTTTTGTGCAAGGACCTTCAGAAAAAGCGATTTAATGCCGGCTCCTATCAAGGCAGGGTGGAGTCCGTGTCCCATGACATCCCCGATAAGGATGTCTGCGCGACGGCTGTCGAAAATGATAAAATCGGTAAAATCACCGTCAAGATGACCTGAAGGCACCATCATCCTGCTGATTGAAACTCCCTGCAAGGTTTCGGGGACGGGGCTCTGGAGCAGTTTTTTTTCAATTTCTGATTCAAACTCTTTCTGCAGGTTGTCGAATCGCAGTCTGCTTTGTTCTTCTTCTACCCGTGAAGTGATATTCCGCGCAATAATAACGGTGTGTGGAGTGTCATCAATCTGAACGCACCCCCTTGATATCTCGAGTGGGACAGCAGTGCCGTTTTTTCTTATGCCTTCGATTTGTTGTACCATGCGTTCATCAAAATCAGAGGCATTTCCGGAAGGCATTTTGCATAAAAAATGAATGTCATACTTTGGAGAGTCCGGTGAGATAAGTTCCAGAAAATTCTGTTCATGGTATGTGTCGCGGCGGAATCCGAACAAGTTTTCCGCAGCTGTGTTTCGGTAGATGATGTTTCCCTCATTATTGAGCATGAATACGGCGTCCTGTGCGGCATCAGTCATTGAGCGGAATTCCTCCTCGCTCCGCTGCAGTTTTTTTGCCATGACACTGAGGGTTTCATTTGCTTTGGTCAGCTCCTGATTTGATACTGAAAGTTCATTAAAAAGTATTTCCCGCTCCGTTTTCAAGCAGAAATAGTCAATCGCATCGTTCAGTATTTTTTTGAAAGCAGTGGGGTCAACTGGTTTTGGAATAAAGCGGAAAACCTCGCCTCTATTGATGGATTCAATAATCGGATCGATATCCTGAGAACCGCTGAGTATAAGCCGGACAATGTCCGGATTTCGCTTTTTAACTTCACCGATCAATTCAAGACCGCTCATCTCAGGCATTCGAAGGTCTGAAACGATAATGGAAACAGTATTACTTTTAATAAGTTCAAGTGCTTTTATGCCAGTTTGGGCAAACAGTTTCTTGTAGTCTTCTTTGCGTAGAAATCTGTTTATTGAGCTGAGAATGTCTGGTTCGTCATCAACAAAAAGGATGGTAATCTTGCTATCGTTTATCATGATTATTTTTTACTTGATTGTGCTTGATCGGAAGCATTATGGTAAAAACAGTACCACCCTCTTTCGGACAATGAACGCTGAGCCTTCCGTCATGCTTATTGACAATGATGTCATAGGAGATGCTGAGCCCGAGTCCCGTGCCGTGTCCAGGTTTTTTTGTTGTGAAAAAAGGCTCGAAAATATGTTCCTGGACTTCAGGGGGAATGCCTGGCCCGTCATCGGCTATGGAACAATAGACAAAGTTGCTCTCTTTCCATGTATTAATGACGATTTTACCGTTCGATGTTTTCATTTCTGACACAATAGCGTGCGCACTGTTGATAATCAGGTTGAGAATGACCTGATTGAGCTGCTCCGGATTACATGGTACCAGCGGCAACTCCTTAAGGTTGGTTTCAATATCAGCACAATAACGGTATTCGTTTCGGGCGATGATGAGCGTGTCGCGGATGCCCTTGTTAATATCGAAAAGAACCTTCTCTTCAAAAGCGTGCTTGTAGGCAAAGTTTCGCATGCTGTTGATAATTGTTGTGATTCGTTCGAACCCGCGTTGTGACTCGGAAAAAATTTTCGGAAGATCTGCAAGCAGGGTATTGAGGTCAAGGTCGTGTTCAAGTTGTTTAAGATTAAGCAGTTCTGCAGTAAACAGGTTTTCTTTGTCAATTTGTTGTATGAAGGTACGGTACTCATTAAGTATAGCAAGCAGATCCGAGATATTTTCCTGCTGAGTTGCGAAATTGATCTTTATAAAATTAAGTGGGTTATTAATTTCGTGTGCGATACCTGCAGCAAGCTGACCGATGGATGCAAGCTTTTCCTGCTGGATAATTTGCTGCTGGCTTATTGCAAGATCTTTGGTGCGTTCCTCTACCCTTTGCTCAAGTGTCTTGTTAAGCTCCTGCAGTTTTGCCTCAGCCTCTTTGCGTTCGCTGATGTCGAGCACAATTCCCCTGATGCCGACAAGCTTTCCATTCTCGATAATCCGTGATGTGTAAACGAGTATAGGGAAAGATGTTCCATCTTTTTTCAGGCCGGTGTATTCATGATTGTCAAACGGAATGTTTTTTAAACGTTGCTGCATGTTGAACTGCACCTTTGCGCGATCATCCGGTGCAAAGAGCAGAATGCATGGAACACCTTTTTGTAAATCCTCTTTTGTATACCCGAAAGTTTCAAAACCCATGCGGTTTGTGAAGGAAATCATCCCGTGAATGTCCATTTCAAAGATGGTCTGCGGAAGAAGATCAGCCAGGTCGTGAAACCTCATTTGGCTGGCAGCAAGTTCAGTTAGTTTCTTTTTATTCTCCGTAATATCCTGCTTGATGCTGATGAAGTGAGAAATTTTGTTGTTGGTACCGGTTATTGGGCTTATAGTGGCAAGTTCCCAGTACAGTTCTCCGTTTTTATTTTTATTTATTAATTCTCCTTTCCAAATATTGCCCGATCTAATGGTTTTCCAGAGGTTTTTATAAAAGGCTGCTGAATGTTTTCCGGATTTCAGAACACGAGGGGTTTGGCCTATCACCTCCTTTTCAGTATAACCTGAAACAGAAGTAAATGCCGGATTGATATATTTTACAATTCCATTGATATCCGTTATGACAATGGATAGTGGATTTTGTGAGATAGCAGAGGAAAAAAGTTTGAAGTTTTTACGGAGCTCAGATTCGGCCAGTACATTCTTTATCGTGACGGCAAGTTTATCAGGATTGACTGGTTTTATTAAAAAGTCGTAAGCTCCCATTTTAAGGCACTCGACTGCCTGCTCAATATCACTGGAACCGGAAATCATGATGACTGGGATAGTGAAATGATGATCACGAAGATAGGAAAGCACTTCCATGCCATTTTTCCCGCTCATATTGATATCGAGAAGCAGAAGATCGATCTGATGAGTGGTTATGATCTCTATGCAGGTATTTCCATCAGAGGCCACCATGATATTCTGGCCCAGCTTTTTGACAATACTTGATAAGATTGTCCGTATTATCTTACTGTCGTCAACGACAAGGATGGTAGCTTTCTCTTCAGGATCATGCATCTTTCAGTATAGGTTAAGTCCTTTTTTCCTTGCAGGTCCACTATAAAAAGCACGGTTTTCAAATATGTCAGCTACGATACACTTTCACAGACATTGTTATTGTGGAGATCTTGATTTCCGATACGGATGACTATGCATGTCAGATCGTCGTCGAAGGTATTTCGACCGGTAAAAGCACATGCATCCTTATGAATTTTTTCAACTATTTCGGATGGTTCAAGTTCATGATGTATCAGGATCAATTCAGAAACCCGTTCTATTCCGAATAACCTGTTATCTGGTGATCGGCTTTCAGTCAGACCGTCAGAGACGAGAACAATAAGATCGTTCATTTCTATAGGGTACGATACCTCACAATATTCAGTCTGTTCAATCAAGCCGATGGGCAGGTTATGGCCCTTGATAAGCGTCCTTTTTTTAGTCCTGGCATTAAAATGAATTGTTGGATTATGCCCGCAGTCAACAGTGGTGATCTGTTCAGCATCAAGATCTATGCGAAGAAAAGTGGCTGTAGCATAGGTCTCAAGCTCAATCAACTCAGTAATGATCTCTTCATGGACTCCCGCAACGATATCCTGCAGTAATGCCAGCTTATTGTGTTGAAAGTTTTTTTGTGCTGAAATTTTCATGATAAGGGATTTCAAGCCAGCCCCGATCAGGGCCGACATAACGCCATGCCCCATAACATCACCGATAACCAAATCAATAAGTTTTTCAGAATAGGTAATCATTGCCGTAAAATCTCCGTCAAGATGACCAGAGGGAATCATAAGGCGACTGATTGAAACCTTTTTCAGCATAGTTGAAATCCGGCCCTGCAGCAGCTTTTTTTCGATTTGAGCTTCAAGTTCCTGCTGCATCCTTTCATATTCCGTTCTGCTTTTTTCTTCTCTGATCCTGGAGGTAATGTCTCTTGCAATGATAACAATTTTGCAGACGCCATCGATAATGACGGAACCCATTGTTGCTTCCATGGGTATTTGGCTCGTGTCTTTTTTTAGTGCAGTGAATCGTTTGACCGGATGTTTGTTATTTGCCTCAGAAATGTTTGGAGCAAAATCACAGATGAAATCTATAAAAGGGGTTCCATCGCTTTCCTGCGCGATAAGCTCTTTAAACTTGATCGAACGCAGCTCATCGTCTGTGAAGCCGAAAAGGTCTTTAGCGGCATTGTTGGTATAACAGATGAATCCTTCCTGATCGATCATGAAAATCGGGTCAAGTGCGGCATCGTTCATGGAACGAAACTCTGTTTCACGCTCTCGCAGCTCCTCCGTCATAGCTGCTAAAGATTCATTCGACCATGACAGTTGCTTATTGTTCAACTCAAGTTGAGCCTGCAGATATCTTCGTTCAGTTTTCAAAAAATAATAATCGATGCAATCTTTTATTATTCGCTTAAGAAGTTCCGGCTCAACTGGTTTTGAAATAAATCGAAAAACTTCACCGGCATTGATAGCATCTATAATCATCGCGATATCTTCTGTTCCGCTGAGAATCACGCGTATAATATCAGGATGTTTAGTTTTTAATTGCTGGATCAGTTCCAATCCACTTATTTCCGGCATTCTAAGGTCAGTGATAACAACCTTACAGGCAATCAATTCAAGCATTTCAAGAGCTTCCTGTCCATTGGAAGCCACATGTATCTTGTAGGGCTCCTTGCGAAGGAGGCGCTTTAAAGCTGAAAGCGCATTATCCTCGTCATCGACAATGAGGATGCTGATATCAGCAATATTCTGTATTAACTGACCGTCGCTGTTGTACATGAAGGGGGCTTTGTTATTAACATTGCTCATGTTGTGCCGAGGCATTCCCGACAGATAATCACTTTATGAGCGATCCACTGCAGCTCATCAATCTGATTTCATATCATTACCATGCTTTCACTCCTGTTGTCATAAAGGATTATTATTCACGCTATAATGGAAAATAGGTCATAATCCTTTATTTTATAACAGTTTTTTTAAACAATTGTTTGTTATATGCAGTTGCTGCAGGATATTTTGATGACACGTTTTTTTAGTGATTGTGTAGTTTTGCTTGGTACTTTCAGGGAAATAAAAAAAGGAGCCTTACGACTCCTTTTTCATATTGTAACCTAACAGGAAGAAAGAACAGTGAAAAAAAGAATTTGGATCAGAACGATGCCATAAGGGCAAAGTTAGCTAGTTTGGTGTCAGGGTTGTAAGTGTATGAGCCGGTGTATCTGTCTTTAGACACTGAAAATCCGACATTGACGATTTTAAAACCGGTACCTCCTGTAGACGCAGCATATTCCACTTCGTTACCTGCTCCCAAGACAACTTTTGCTGAATAGCCATCCTTGTCATATACCTTATATCCACCTTCAATATACTTGGCATGGTCAAGGTGATTACCTGCAAAGTTGATGGCTGCAAGAAGGCTGAGATTGTCCTGTGCATAGGCAAGGCTGACTTCAGCATTGTTTGGTCCATCATTTTTGAAGCTGAAAGCATCACTGCCAGAGAAGCTTGCAGATGGGATATAATAATCAGTAACGGTCAAGCTGAAAGGACCTACAGGCAGTGTGGCATAAAAGTCGGTTTCCTGATAACGGGAAGAACCTGAATTGCTGGTTATAGCATAAGATCCCCATGCACCGAGAACAAAACCGCTGTCCTTGAATGTATAGCTCAGTGCCGGCTGAAGAGCGGGGGAGTCGCCGATAGCGGAACCTCTCCAGACGTAGCTTGTGACAAGATCCGTGCCGATCTTAAACCCTGTCGGATCCGCTGCCTGAGCTGTACCGCTTAAACCCGCAAACAATGCGACGGCTAGGCTTAAAACTTTTGTTGTTTTTTTCATTGCTTTACTCCTGGTTCTGTTTTTTTTCAGTTGTGTGTGTTCATTTGTTGTATTGTTCTTTGATCCATAAAAAAACTTTCGCATTCTTTAACAGATCGTCCTTACAAAATATAAATATTTTACAAAAAAATACAAATAAGTAATAAAATATTAGGTTTGTTCGTTTTAGTCATTAAAAAATGAAGGTTGCGGCGATTTTTTTCAGTTTGCTCGTATAGCTGCATCATTGTAACTTAATGCATTCATTGATCAGCATCGAAGCGGTACCCATGACATGAAATGTTTTGAAATTGAGCTCTCCGGCAGGTATTCGCAGTATAATGTGCTGTATGATTTTATTAAGTCGATTGCCGAGAGAGAAGGATACACACTTTCTTTTATAGATGAGCTGCAGCTGTCCATGAAGGAGGCTTTTGTAAACGCCGTCAAACATGGCAACAGAGAGCGGGACGATCTCACAGTATCCTGTACGTTTCATCTTACAGCACACTTGCTTCAAGTCTCCATCAGGGATTGCGGTAAAGGGTTTGATCCTTATTCTCTCCCGAACCCCACCGATTCCAGTTACCTTTTTCATCCAACAGGAAGGGGAGTACATATTATCCGAAGCATAGCAGAAATAATCGCTCTTGAAAGTGATACCGATGGTTCTACCTTGTTGTTGCATTATATTCCTTATTGAGAATTCAGTTATCTTCGCCATCCCGCTTAATATTAATAATGAAAAACATTATGGACCTATCACGAAGCGCAGCATGGAGTGCCCTTGTGTCCCACAAACATGAAATAGATACACTGCATATCAGAGATCTCTTCTTTGAGGACAACGCCCGTTTTGAACGGTTTTCGATTTCCTGGGGGGAGCTGATGCTTGACTATTCAAAAAACAGGATCACTTCCCATACTCTTGAACTGCTTCTCGATCTTGCACGACATGCCGGACTGGAAAACATGCGTGGAGAGATGTTTGAGGGCAAAACAATAAATTTTACTGAACACCGTTCGGTACTGCATACTGCTCTACGAAAACCTCCCGGGTTTTCGCTTCAGATAGACGGTTTGGATATTTCAGTTGAAATCGCCGATGTACTTCACCAGATGAAGACATGCTGTCAGCGGGTGATATCGGGCAGGTGGAAGGGTTATACAGGGCATGCAATGACAGATATAGTCAATATCGGCATCGGTGGTTCTGATCTTGGTCCATGCATGGTTACCGAAGCGCTACGGCCTTTTGCCCATGGACGACTGAAGGTGCATTTTGTGTCCAATATCGATGGAACCCATATCAGTGAGACACTGAAAAAGCTTAATCCGGAAACGACGCTTTTCATCATCGCATCCAAAACCTTTACAACCCAGGAAACGCTGACCAATGCAATGAGTGCACGTGAATGGTTTCTGACCCATGCCGCTGTTGAATCACATATAGCTAAACATTTTGTCGCAGTTTCAACCAATCGGGAAAAAGTTGTTGAATTCGGCATTGACGAAGCAAACATGTTCCGCTTCTGGGATTGGGTTGGCGGACGTTACTCCCTTTGGTCTTCTATCGGACTTTCCATAGCCCTTTACCTTGGTTTTGACCGTTTTCAGGAGCTGCTTAACGGCGCTTATGCAATGGACGAACATTTTCTTAACGAGCCTCTCGAACGGAATATTCCTGTCCTGCTTGCAGTGCTCGGTATCTGGTACAATAATTTTTTTGATGTTTCATCGCACGCCGTCATTCCCTACGACCAGTATATGCATCGCTTTCCAGCCTATCTCCAGCAGCTCGATATGGAGAGCAATGGCAAGTGGGTTAACCGTGAGGGGATCCCTGTTGAGTATGCAACCGGTCCTGTGATATGGGGTGAACCCGGAACAAATTCCCAGCATGCATTTTTTCAACTTCTGCATCAGGGACCAAATTTTATTCCAGCTGACTTTATTGTGCCTCTTAAAACTCAGAACCCCATCGGTGAACATCACGATATTCTGCTGGCAAACTGTTTTGCACAGACCGAAGCTCTCATGAAAGGCAAAAATGAGCAGGAGGTCCGTCATGAACTTGAGACCGCAGGCTGTGATCCTTCAGAAATCACTGCACTTCTTCCGCACAAAGTGTTTCCCGGCAACAGACCGACAAATACCATTCTTATCAATGAACTCAATCCTTATACTCTCGGAAGTCTCATTGCCATGTATGAACATAAAGTGTTTGTTCAGGGGATCATCTGGCAGGTCAACTCCTTCGACCAATGGGGCGTCGAGCTGGGAAAACAGCTTGCCAAAACCATTTTCTCTGAACTTCAGGGCAAAGAAACAGTTACCACTCACGACGGTTCTACCAATGCTCTGATCAACGCTTATCGAGAGTACCGTTTGAATGGAAAAAAACCAGCAAGTCCACAGCTCTCATTTTTTGATGATATTTGATTAACTATGCTTACATAGTAACCATGAAAACAAAAGGAGCCCTGAGGCTCCTTTTGTTTTCATCTAATCCTTGTTATACATGGAATCGTCACCAGTCTCCCCCGTACGTATGCGATAGGACTCTTCAATAGTCCAGACGAAGATCTTTCCGTCACCTACTTCCCCGGTATATGCTGATTTCAAAAGGCATGCTACTGTCTTTTGAAGATTGATGTCACGGACAACAATCGATAACGTTAACCGAGAGATGTAATCAGTATCATTAGACCCACGGAATACATCTTTCTTTTTACGCTCATTTCCAACTCCGTATGATTCGGTATAGGAAAAGAAGTCGATGTCGATGGCATGCAATGCCGCTTTGACCTCTTCAAATTTGGAGCGTCTTATAATAGCTTCAATTTTTTTCATGATCGATGTGATTTAGTAAGTTTAAAGACTGAAAACAGGACGGTTTAAGTGTTCCTGTTTTCAGTCTTGGTGTATTTAATGGATGGTATATGCTTCAGCACCGTGTTCAAATACATCCAATCCTCCAACTCCGGTTTCACCTTCAGGTTCAACACGTAATTTAAATGGATATGGTAATTTATTAATTGTCCACATTACTATGATTGCAACAAGAAAGGTTGCTGATGTAATTATTGCATTTCCTATAAATTGGGCAATGAATACATCCCATCCTCCACCGTAGAAGAGTCCTGTTACAGGTGCACTGTTATCAGCCCCGGTAGGTGTTGTAGCACCGAACTGTCCAGAGGCAAAAAGACCGATAGCCCAGGTACCGAAGATACCGCATATTCCATGAACAGAAACAGCGCCTACAGGATCATCAATCCGAAGATATTCAAGCAGGTAGATGCCGGCAAAAACAAGAATTCCTGCAACAAGGCCGATAATGACCGCTCCAAAGGGTGAAACCCAGTAGCAGGGTGCAGTGATGGCAACCAATCCTCCAAGGAGTCCGTTTACAGAGAAGGCAACGTCAAATTTTCCTTTGAAAGGGCCGACAAAGAAGGCCAGGAACATTGCACTCAATGCACCGCCGCAAGCTGCGAGAGTTGTATTTGTGGCTATACGTCCAATACCTATTGCATCCATTGCGGACAGGGTGCTGCCTGGGTTAAATCCATACCATCCGAACCACAACAGGAATGCTCCAGTAACAGCAAGCGGAAGGTTGTGTGCCGCCGGCAAACCGCCTCTCTCTTTGTCATCGCGAAGGAAAACGCGCCCGATACGAGGTCCTAAAACAATAGCTCCAGCTAATGAAACGACACCGCCGATAGTATGTACAACCGTTGACCCGGCAAAGTCGCGGAATGGCTGGCCCAATTCAGGAAGAAAATTTCCTTTGCTGCCCATAGTGGCAAGGAATCCGTCAGGTCCCCATGCCCAGTGTCCGATGATAGGATAAATAAGAGCTGTGACAACAATACTGTAAAGGATATCGCCGCGGAAACTTGTACGGCCGATCATCGCGCCCGAAGTAATGGTAGAAGCAGTATCTGCAAAGGCAAACTGGAATATCCAGTGTGCCAGTAACGCTACGCCGGTTGTTTCATAAGCATTCGGTGCACCTTGAAGGAAAAACCAGTGTTGTCCGATAAAGCCATTGCCTTCGCTGAACATGAAAGCATAGCCGATTGCCCAGAAGGATATGCCGCAGATAGCCGTATCCAGAACGCACTCTATCAAAACGTTAACAGTCTCCTGTTTTCTGGCGAAACCAGCTTCCAGCATAACGAAACCCGCCTGCATTCCAAACACGAGGAATGCCGCTACCAATGTCCAGACCGTGTTAATTGAATTAACCAGATTCGTTTCCATCGGAGTGTAGGTGGGTGCCGCTGCCATAGCAGGAAGCCCAACAAGTCCGGTAAATGATGACATAGCTAAAAGGACCAGGAAAAGTCCGATCATCTTGCCAGCTAGAATGGTTAACCCAAGTTTCCAGTTTTTTTGTTTCGACATGTTCTCCCTGATTCGGGTGAAATACTCCCCCCTGCCGGGCCTTATTGTTGCTGATTTCATAAGTAATTATGGTTAAGAATTTAAGGGACGATTAAAAAGTAAGAGATTTTTTAAATAAAAAAAATACATTTTAGTAATATTCTTACGTTTTTCATCTTTTTTCCAATAAAAAATATGCCATTTATGTTGAAATGCCGAAAAAAATGAAGTCTTTGCGTGGTTATCTGGATTGTCAGGTGTAAGGCTATTGACGAGTGCATAAAAAACAAAAAACTCCGCAAAAGTTGTCTTTGCGGAGTTTGAACTCACGTGTTGCAGGGGAGGCGGAAAATGTCAAAAAAATTACAACTCTATACTCAGAGGCCGTTGCGCTTGAAAATGATGTCGACGCTCGTTTTAAGCTTGTTAAGTATGTTTTCAAAGCTGAAAAGGTCGGCGACCTCTTCAGGGGTGAAGTGTTTCTGAAGCTCTTGGTCATTCAGAACCAGTTCACGCAGGTGGACCTTTGTCGACCAGCTCTCCATGGTGTTGCGCTGAACAAGCCTGTATGCCTCTTCACGTGTCAGGCCCTTGGCGGTAAGGGCGAGAAGAAGGGTTTGCGATGTAGTCAGTCCGTAGGAAGAGTTGAAGTTTTCCTCCATTCGTTCAGGATAGACAAGCAGTGTGTCGAGAGCTTCACTGAAGGTGCGCAGCATATAGCAGACAGCTGTGGTTGAGTCGGGCATAATGATGCGCTCGACTGACGAGTGGGAGATATCACGTTCATGCCAGAGTGCGACATTTTCCATGGCGGCTATGGAGTTTGAACGCACAACTCTGGCCAGTCCGGTAAGGCGTTCGAAGGTAATCGGGTTACGTTTATGGGGCATGGCGGAACTGCCTTTTTGTCCCTTGCTGAAAAACTCTTCGGCTTCACGAACTTCAGTACGCTGAAGATGCCGCAGTTCAACAGAGAACTTTTCAATAGATGAGGCGATGATTGCAAGTGTGGTTGCAAATTCAGCATGTCTGTCGCGCTGGAGAATCTGGGTTGATATTGATGATGGTTCAAGACCGAGTTTTCGGCAAACCACGGCTTCAATATCAGGCGACAGGTGCTGATAGGTTCCCACTGCGCCGGAGATTTTGCCGACAGAAATGATGGAAACCGCTTTTTTCATGCGATCGAGATTGCGCAGCATTTCCTGATGCCACAACAGCAATTTCAGACCAAACGTGGTTGCCTCGGCATGAATACCGTGGGTTCTGCCCATTTCAAGAGTGTATTTAAACTCTACAGCTCTTTTTGCCAGCACTCCTGTCAGCTCTTCGATATCGGCGACAAGGATCTTTCCGGCATCGCGCATCTGCATGGCCAGACAGGTATCAACAACATCTGAGGAGGTGAGGCCTTCATGGATATAACGGGAATCAGGGCCGACATAACCGGCAACGTTTGTCAGAAAGGCAATGACATCGTGTTTCGTCTCTTTCTCGATTTCAAGAATTTCAGCCACATTGAAGGTGGCGTTCTGTTTGATGGTGGAGAGGGCATCTTCAGGTACGAGACCAGCTTCCTTTCGTGCTTCAACAGCGGCAATTTCAAGCTGCAGCCATCGTTGAAATTTTGCTTCTTCTGTCCAGATTGCGGAAATGTCCTTGGGTGAATAACGTGGTATCACAGGTAGGGTTGGTTTATAGTGTGTTGTTATGATTTTGTTCAATATACTGACCACAGCCTTTTAAATCCATAGGCAGAAAAAAGAGAGGTCATTGTTCTCCGGATGTTCCTATCTCATTTGACTGCTCCTTGTAAAGCTGTTTGACAAACTCAAGCGCGGCACTCCTGTCGTAAGGAATGTGTCCATCAATGATGGCATTCTCCATCCTTTTTTTGATTATACCGACAACCTTGCCTTCGTTGAGACCTAGCGTAACCATGATATCCTGGCCGCTGATCGGTGGTCGCCATCTGGCAAGGAAGTCTTTTTCACCAACTTCATTGATTTTTTTTTCAACATGGTTGAAGTTGCTCATTATCTGGAGGACTTTTCTCGGATTTTTGCTGGTGACATCCGCCCGGCAGAGGGTCATGAGATCCAGAAGATCTTCACCCGCATCAAACATAAGGCGACGTACGGCCGAATCGGAGATCTCTTCTTTTGAGAGCGGGATCGGGCGGTGATGAAGGCGTACCATTTTCTGGACATAGCTTAGAAAATCGAGTGGCCAGCGCATAGATTTGAAAATATTTTCCACGATCCGCAACCCAACTGCATCGTGACCGTGAAAGGTCCATCCGGCACTTTTTGTGAAGCGTTTTGTCGCAGGTTTTCCAATATCGTGCAGCAGTGCGGCAATTCTAAGCCACAGGTTTTCCGATTTAGCCGCAACGTTGTCTATAACCTGAAAAGTATGGAAGAGTGTGTCTTTATGTCCAAGTCCATCAAATTGTTCAATGCCGGCCATTGCAGCAACTTCCGGCATGATTTCCTTCAGTACTCCGGTTTCGTAGAGAGTGATCAGACCTGCCGAAGGCCGGGCGGAGAGCATGATTTTAAAAAACTCTTTACTGATTCGCTCCATTGACACAATTCTTATTCTTTCCCGCATGCTCTTCATGGCTTCAACCACTTCGGGCAGCAGCCGGAACTCAAGTTGGGCAGCAAACCGTGCAGCCCTCATCATGCGTAACGGATCATCCGAGAATGTCTGTTCAGGGTCAAGCGGTGTTCTCAGAATTCGGGAGTTCAGGTCTTCAAGCCCGTGAAAGTGATCTATGATCTGGTTTCGATTTTCGCGGTTAAGCACAAGGGCAAGCGCATTGATGGTAAAATCCCTGCGTGAAAGATCGTCCTCGATTGTACCTGTGAGAGTTACAGGTTTTCTTGATTCTGTGTTATATGACTCTTTCCGTGCACCGACAAGTTCAACTTTGAAGGTTCCCTGTTTTGGGTCGGTAAGTTCAAGCTGAGATGTACGGAAACGTTCAAAAAGAACAAAGTTTTTGCCATGCAGTCTGTCACGTACAGTTTTAGCAAAAGGGACTGGGTCACCGATGACCATAATGTCGATATCGGTACAGGCTCTCAGCATAATCATGTCGCGCACATAGCCGCCGACCAGATAACAGCCAATACCGTTTTCATCGGCAAGGTCACCGATACGGTAAAGTATTTCAGGAATGGATGGTTTTGAGAGTGTTGTCATGAGGTATTCTCTAAACAAATGGTGAGTCAGTAGGATGACGCTGCATTCGCTTCAATTTCTTCGGTGATTTTTCCTGCCACCATAATCGCCCTTCGTCCGTCAGCCGAACTGACGGCAACCGGGGTGTTTTTTCTGAGTGTGTTGATGAATTGCTCAAGTTCATCACGCAGAGCATTTACTTTTGGAACTTCCGGGTGGATGTAATCAAGCACCATGCCCTGCATAGCCTCCTGAATTTCACCGAACTGTTCAAGAATTTTTCGCGCAGCAAAGGACTTGAGTAGATTTTTAGAAGAAGCCCGCTCTTTTTGGACAAGTCTGAAAACTTCCGATTTACCGGTTGTCAGATCAAGTGAGGCATAGCTTTTCGGATTGGTGCCGAAAAAACGGAATTTACGGTGGCAGCTGCGGCTTAGGCGGCTTGCAGTGACATTGGCGGTTGCTCCGTTGACAAAGTCGATTCTCGCTGTTGCCATGTCGAGTTCATTAGAGAACACCCTGACGCCTGATGCGGAAATGTGCTTGATGTCGTGTGGTATCAGGGAGAGAACAAGATCAATATCATGGATCATGAGGTCAAGCACAACTGAAACATCGGTAACCCGTCTTGAAAAATTACTTAGTCGTTCCGCCTGAATATACCTTGGCTGGCTGATATAGGGCTCAATTGCCCGGATGGCCGGGTTAAAACGTTCAATATGGCCAACCTGTATGCGTACCTGATTTTCAGCCTCAAGCCGTATAAGCTCATCCGCCTCTTCCACTGTTGTTGTTATCGGCTTTTCTATAAAGAGGTGAATGCCCTCTGCAAGCAGTGTCCGGGCAATGTTGAAATGGGAGCTTGTTGTTGTTGCAATAATTACGGCATCGCATTGCTGTGCCAGAAGCTCAAGTGAGCTGCAGGAGGGTACATTATATTTTGTCGATATTTCATGGACTCTGTTGCTGTCGAGGTCATATATGCCGGCGCAATGAATATCCGCACAATCCCGGGCGATTTCTGTGAGAAGCTTTGTATGAAATTCACCGAGCTTACCTACTCCGATAACCCCAATATTCATATAGATTTCTTTTGTGTCGATAACGATGCTGTTTCACCTTTTTCAGGTGTTACGCTGCTTCATGCGAGTTGTCAAGGGCTTCAATTTTATACTTGAACAGGCTGAATGCAATGATTGCCCCAATGATGGTCAGCATGCCTGCAACAATATATGGCGCGTGAAAATTCATGCCGTAGAGGATACTCCCGCTGAATGGTCCCATGATACGGGCAAAAGAATTTACAGATTGTGACAGACCCAGAATCTGTCCCTGTTTCTCTTTATAGCTGTAGAGCGAAATCATGGAAAGGTTTATGGGAGCAACAAGGCTTGTGCCAATGGCAAAAAAGAAAAGGATGACAAGTCCAATAGAAAAGAGTGATGTTTGCGGGGCGAATGGAATAAAAAAGACACCGATAAAGGTGAAAATGTGGCCCCAGAGGAAAAGCATATGCTCACCCATTTTTTTTATAAGTTTACTGATAAGGCCTCCCTGTACAATGACCGACCAGATGCCGACATAGGCAAACATGTAACCGATCTGCTGGTCGGAAGCCGTGAAATACTCTTTCCAGAGCAGGATGGAGGCCACCTGCATGTTTACAATGGCAAAGGTGTAGATATAGTTTGCAATCATCAGCAGTGCAAGAGGACGGGAACTGAACACCAGTTTCAGTCCTTCGCCATACTCTTTTAGCTTTTCGCCGAAAAAGATGGCGGTGGAACGACGTGGTTCGCTGTCGGCGGCTCTTTTTTTCAGAAAGCCGAACTTCATTTTTTCGGCACTTGTGTTGGACTCAGGCAGTAAAAAGATAGCAAGAATAAAATCGATGGTGATCAATGCTGCCGAGACATATCCAACCATCTGAATGCCGTAATTGTGCTTGAGGAGTCCTCCGATAAGCGGACCTATGATAAAGCCGATGCCAAAGGCGGCACCCATCATTCCCATTGCCCCGGAGCGGTTTTTACTGTCGGTAACATCGGTAATATAGGCTTGTGCTGCCGCTATGTTTGCTGAACCGATCCCGGACAGTCCCCTTGCGAAAATAAGCAGTGGAATAGTGCTTGCCTGCGAAAAAACCAGATAGGAGAGTGCCGTGATAAAAATACTGATCAGCATAACCGGCCGTCGGCCGATTTTATCGCTCAGTTTGCCCCAGAGAGGCGAAAAGATAAACTGCATGATGGAGAAAATCGCTGCAATCAGCCCGATCATGAAGGGATTAGCCCCGAGATCCTTGGCATAGGTCGGCAGAAGCGGAAGCACAATGCCGAACCCGATCAAATCCAGTAAAACTGTCAGAAGTAAAATGACCAGTGGAGAGCGCTTCATGCATGGATATCGTTTTGTTCCGCTAAAGGCACAAAGATAAAAAAATTAACGCCGATTCTGACAGAGAGTGCCTAAAAAATCAGGGGACTTGCTGTTCATGAGCATGAATCATTCTGTATAACTGTTCAATTCCTTCGAGCACCCTGGGGCCGGGACGAAGAAAAAGGTTGTTATCGAATCTGTCGTAAACCCTGCGGCTTTTCACTGCCGCTATATTCTGCCAGCCGGGACGGCTCATCACATCATCGGACGCTGATGCTTTTTTTGCCATATACATGCAGGCAATAACGTCCGGATTTTTCTTGATCACCCATTCCTGTGATATTTCGAAATACTCCTTTTTAACGATATCACCAATATTCTGACCTCCGGCATAAGCAATAAGCGCTGAGGTGTAACTTCCTTGACCTCCTGTCCAGAAAGGGTCGTTCCAGATTTCAAGATAGACCGTGTTTTTTTTTCTCTCTTCAGCAGCCTTCTTTTTGAATGTATCAAGACCGGTAGCAATCGAAAGTGCCAGACTGTCGGCCTCTCTGGTGTGTCCGGTCAGTAACCCGAGTTTTCTGAGAACAACAGGGATATCGTCCGGAGTTTTACAGGAAAAGGTCTCTCTGCGCATGCCGAGTGCTGATATTTTTCTGCCGGTATCTTTATCTGCCAGATCAACGTCAATAACCAGATCAGGGTGGAAGGAGACAAGCAGCTCAAGTGATGGACGTCCGAATGCTCCAATGATCGGAATTTTGGCGGCTGCAGCAGGCCAGTCGCACGCGTTTGTTCTCCCCACAAGCTGATCACCTGCTCCAATGGCAAAAATCATCTCAGTAAGGCTTGGTGCAAGGCTTATGATACGGAGTTTGCCTGTCGATTGATGAGGGTGTTGACCTTGCTTATTGGTGCATGCGGACGAAAGAAAAAAGAAAAGAAACACACAACTAAAAACGATAAGGTTCTGGCGTAAGAAGTGTCGCATATCGCCTTTATAATTTAATTTACTGAAGATTGAGGGAATGTTTTCTGAGCATAAAAAAGAAGAATAAAAGTTCTGGCAAATGTAAAACAGATAGGCAAAGAATGCAAAGGGTTTGAGATGGATACTTTGGTTACATTATACGTTAAAACAAAAAGTATATAATGGCTATGCACAATCTGATGTATGTCCAGCAACTTCCTGTTTCCATCGATGCAGCATGGGCCTTTTTTTCCTCTCCCGACAATTTTGTAAGAATCACTCCTCCGGAAATGATGGTTACCATAACCAACGGGGCAGGTGGAAAGAGCATTTTCGAGGGGATGATCATCACCTATACCTTGTACCCTTTCATGATGCTTCCTGTAAGGTGGGAAACTGAAATTGCAAAGGTATCGCAGCCGGATTATTTTGTAGATATTCAGAAATCCGGTCCTTATGAGTACTGGCATCACCGGCATACCTTCAGGGAAATTGTCGGAGGTGTTGAAATGACTGACTTTTTGCAATACTCTCTGCCAATGGGATATTTCGGAGAGCTTGTCAATACATTGATTGTAAGCCTGAGGCTTGAAGAGGTTTTCAACTATCGAAAAAAGAGGATAGAAGAACTGTTTGGGAATATGTGACAGCATTAACCAGAGTCAAATAAGCAGGTAATGCAGAAGTCAGGCCTTTTTTCCATGACCGACATCACTGTTTTATTTACAGGAGGACTGGCTCTGTTTCTTTACGGCATAAGAATCATGAGCAGTGGCCTGAAAAAGGCATCCGGTGAACGAGTTCGTCAGTTTATAGCAAAGATAACCGGCAATCGCGTCTATGGGTTGCTGGCCGGGGCATTTGCGACTCTGATTGTTCAAAGCAGCAGCACCATTATTGCTACGCTTGTGGGATTGGTCCAGTCCCGCCTTATGACGTACAGTCAGGCTCTGGCGGTGGTTCTCGGCGCTGAAATTGGTACAACCGCCATGGCGCAGCTCTTCGCCTTCAGTCTGCAGGATTATGCCCTGATTGTTTTTGCAGCCGGTTTTGCTTTGAATGTGTTCGGGAAATCTGAATCTCTCCGTTTCAGCGGAGAAGCCCTTTCGGGGTTCGGTCTTCTTTTTTTCGGTCTCAGGCTTATGTCTGAAGCGATGGCACCACTTCAACAGCAACCGTCATTTATTTCCTTTCTTCATTATATAGAACATCCTTTGCTCGGTGTTGCCACAGGTATAGCAGTAACTGCCCTTATGCACAGCAGTGCTGCGTTTATAGGCATTATCATAACGCTCGCCCTCCAGGGTTCCATGAGCCTTGAAACTGGAATTGCCTTGTTGCTTGGCGCTAATATCGGCACCTGTATTACAGCAGTGCTTGCAAGTGCTGGGATGCAGCGCGCAGCCAAACGGGTAGCACTGGCTCAGGTACTGTTCAATGTAAGCGGAGTGCTCATTTTTCTCCCATTCATTTCTCAATTTTCAGAGCTTATCCGGTTCATTTCATTTTCAACAGATCATTCAGGGCACGAAAGGCTCGCCCTTACAGTGCCAAGACAGATAGCCAATGCCCATACCTTCTTTAACATTTTTATGGCCCTTTTTTTTCTGCCATTTCTGCAACTCTTTGATAAACTGCTTTGCCGGATTATTCCCGATGATCCTGAAGAAACAAGACTGATTCCGTCAGTGAAGTATCTTAAGGATGCAGCTTTGTCAACACCAGTCCTTGCTCTCAGTTATGCAAAGGCTGAAGTTGCAAGAATGGGAACTATTGCCGGTAAAATGGTTCGGGCATCGCTTCATCCATTTATTAATGGCGAACCAGGTCATGATATTGATTTCCCAGATCTTTCCGTAATCAAGGGCATGATTATGAGAGAGGAAAAGCTTGATTTTCTTGAAAATCGTCTGTCGGATTATCTTGTTAAAATAAGTCTCAGCGAGCTTGATGAACAGGAGTCAAGAGAGGTTTTTGCTCTCATGAATATTGTCAAAGACCTCGAATCGATGGGCGACGAGCTCAATACACTCAGGAAAAAGCTTATTGAAAAAAAACGGGCCTTGAAAAGTGACTTGAGTGAAGAAGGCAAATCTGAACTTACGGAGATTCATACCCTGGTTTGCATGGAAATTGAAAAGCTTGCCCTGGTTCTTCAGCATATGGATCCGCAACAAGCCAGAAAAATTCTCGATGATGATGAACGGTTTATACAACTTGTTCAAAAGGCCGAAACATCCCATTTGAAAAGAGTGTTTTTTGTTCCGGAAGCAGAGATCACACATGATATCCATATGGAGCTGATCAATATATTTGAACAGGTGCACCATTATTGCAAAAGCATTGCCTGCAGTATTACAAGTGCAGCACGGATTGTTGACTAACCGCTTGTTTCTTTTCATAGAATTTGTTATTTATCGCTCCTTAATTGTTCTTTTGTTGTAGCTGGTGCCGGCTTAAAAGCCGGAGAATAGGGAATTACGTGAAAATCGTAAACTGTACCCGCAACTGTATAACGGTAACCGCAAAGCTCAGGCATGGCCACATGCTTGTATTTTTGCCGGTTGTTTCAGGTCACTGCATTGTTTTCCACCCGGGAAAACCGCGGGAAGGCCCGAAGCAGATGTAAGCTGTTATAGTCAGGAGACCTGCCAGTTATTTTTGCATTACAAGATCGGACTACGGGATATAGTCGGGGCAAAGCTGTACTGTCTTTTGCATTGCTTTCCGCTTGATCTTTTTGCAAGTTTTTTTTGGATTCTTCAGAACACATAAGCCTTAGTGGCTTTTCTCTGTGCATTCTGTTTTCCAGAAACACACTTTTGTGAAATCTCAGCGAGCAATATTACATGCCGCCTTTTCTAGCCCCTGTCAGTTGATGTTTTTCTAAAACTGAAAACAGGTAAAATCAATAATGAACGAAAAAGTATTTCTTGTTGTGATGGCAGGCCTGCTGTGCAGCAAAGGAGTTTTCGGTGCAGAGCAGATCAGAAGCTATGCCGGAGATGAGATGATTGTTACGGCCACCAAAACCCTCAACTCTATCAGTGATGCTGGAGGCTCATCGGTCACGGTCATTACCTCTGAAGAGATAAAGAATTCCGGCAAACAGAGCGTCGAAGAGGTTATCAAAGGGACTGTCGGTATTGATGTGGCTTCTAATGGGGGGCCAGGCACCCTTTCCAGTGTTTTTTTAAGAGGAGCAGATGCAAAAAACACTCTTGTTCTTATTGATGGAGTTCCGGCAAACGATCCGGCTGACGCAAACCGGGCTCCGAATTTTGCCAATCTTACCGTTGACAATATTGATCGAATAGAAATTGTGCGTGGTACCGTGAGTTTTTTGTATGGTTCAAACGCATCCGCCGGCGTCGTCAATATCATCACTAAAAAGGGAAGTTCAACATCTGAGTCGTTTGCAGGTGTCGAGGGTGGATCCTACGGGACCTATAAGGTTTATGGAGGTACGAACGGTCAAGAGGGCATTCTGAACTATTCAATAGGACTCTCACGATTAAAAACTGAGGGATTTTCAGCAGTCGATCAAAACAACAAGTGGATAAATCCAACAGGAAAGCTTTTTGAAAAAGATGGGTATGACAATACAACTCTGTCGGGTAATTTCGGCTTGCAACTGAACGAGCATACCACTTTTGAAACAGTTATCAGATATACGAAAGCTAATCTGGCTTACGATTATAGCGGAATAGACATATCCGGACTTTATCAGGATACTGACCAGTTAAGTGGTCGTGTAGCACTGAAAATGAACTATGAACCACTTTCTTCCACATTGTACTATAATGTCATTGACCAGGATCGAACCTATCTGACGAGTGATGTCGTGTCTAGCAAATTTAATGGGCACCGGTATGAAATAGGCTGGCAGGGTGACATTGCGGCAACTGCAAATAATACAGTGTCCGTAGGGTTGAATTACCAGCAGGAGAGCATGGTCAATGAAAATTTTGGTGCCTATGCATCACTGCTTGACAAAGGAGTTGGTTCAAACAGTGTTTTTGTGCAGGATCAGTGGCATTTCGGAGGGCTCAATCTTGTGGGTGGTTTGCGCTACGAGGATAATGAAAAATTCGGAAGCAAAACAACCTGCAGAGTAGCACCATCTTACACCATCAATGATACTGTTCTGAAGTTCAGTTATGGAACAGGCTTCAGGGCTCCTTCACTCTATGAGCTCTACTCCCCGTATGGCAATACAGCGCTGAAAGCTGAAACAAGTTCCGGTTGGGATACAGGTTTCGAACAGAAGGTTTCTGAGCGGTTGAAGCTCGGAGTAACCTATTTCCGGATGGATTATAATAACCGTATTGATTTTGATCTTGCAACCTATCAATATGAACAGGTTGCAGGCCTGACAAAAACCCTTGGTATTGAAAGCTTTGTGGAATGGAAACCGGTCGATCCGCTTCTTCTAGCAGTTAATTATACCTATACATCAACTGCTGATCCTTTTGGCAGTGAGCTCCTCAGACGTCCGAAAAACAAGGTCGGAATTACTGCGACTGGTAAATTGTCCAGGATGCTGAAAGTAAGTTCGAATATGCAGTGGGTAGGAGGGCGTATTGACAATGGTGTTGAAGGAAATAGTACAGGCCAGCTTCCCGGCTATTTTCTTCTGAACACGACAGGATCTTGTCAGCTGACCGACAAGATTGAGCTTTATGGCAGGGTCGACAATGTTTTTAACGTTTATTATGAAGAGGCTTGGGGTTATGCCACTCCGGGCAGGTCAGCCTATGCGGGTATCAAGGTTTCTTTTTAGTGAGGTTTCTTTATCCATCACGAAACATGATCATGCCTCAAAAAAAATTTCGTGCTCTTGCGGTGTTAGGTACAGGTTCTGACGTCGGTAAAAGTATTGTTGCAACTGCGCTTTGCCGGATTTTCAGCAATGCAGGTATCGATGTCGCTCCCTACAAGGCACAAAACATGTCGAATAATTCAGGCGTTACGCCCGAAGGGTATGAAATCGGCCGGGCGCAGATTGCCCAGGCCGAGGCAGCCCGGGTTGTTCCTGCCGCTGATATGAATCCAGTGCTTCTCAAACCGAATTCCGATACCGGAGCACAGGTGGTGCTGCAGGGAAAGGTCTGCACTACTGAAACAGCACAGGGATATTTCAGAGATACCACCATCTGGGCTGCAGCCGCGAAGGAGAGTCTGGAGCGGTTGATGATCCAGCACGAACTTGTGGTTATTGAAGGTGCCGGTTCCTGCGCCGAGATGAATCTCTATGAAAGGGATTTTGTAAACTTCAGAACTGCCAGGGCTGCGGGTGCAGCAGTTATTCTTGTCGCCGACATTGACAGGGGAGGGGTTTTTGCACAGGTTGCAGGAACTCTTCTCATTATTCCGCCGGAAGACAGGACGATGGTCAAAGGAGTTATTATCAACCGTTTTCGTGGTGATATTGAGCTGTTTAACGATGGCGTGACCATGCTTGAATCAATGACTGGGGTTCCTGTTCTTGGAGTTATTCCCTATTTCAGGGGGTTCAACATTGATGCTGAAGATGCTGTACCTCTCTCGGCAAAGGTTGACCCTTCAGGAGAGCCTGAAGTTGGGAAAATAGGGGTTGCTGTTATCTATTTTCCCCACATATCAAATTTTACCGATCTGTCTCCCCTTGAGCATGACCCTGCTGTTGCGCTGCACTATCTCCATTATCCCCGCTCTTTGAAAGGCTACAAGGCACTTATTCTTCCCGGATCGAAAAATGTGCGAGGTGATCTTGACTGGCTCTTTTCGCTCGGCTGGGAAAAGGAAATCCATGCATTCAGGGAAGAGGGCGGGATCATCATGGGCATTTGCGGAGGATATCAGATGCTTGGAAAGAGTATTGCCGATCCGTATGGCGTTGAAGGACCTGCCGGTATAAGTGAGGCTCTTGGTCTTCTTGAGGCAGAGACCGTGCTTGAACAGGAAAAATACCTTGCAAATGCCAGGGGTATCATTGTCGGTGAAACCTGCGAGGCCTGCGGCTATGAGATACACATGGGTCGGAGCGTTGTTTCGGGGTCATGCAAACCATTTCTCAGTGTATCATCACGAAATAACACTCCGGTGGACGACCTTGACGGGGCGGTAAGTGCAGATGGAAAAGTTACCGGAACCTATTTTCATGGCATATTTGACGAACCTGCTGTAAAACAATGGTTTCTCTCCCGTGTGGAACCGACATACAGAGCTGAAAAGCAGGAAAAAGGTCCTCAGGAAAGCTATGAACTCCTTGCAGCACACTTTTCCCAGCACCTTGATCTTGCTAAAGTTTATGACATTATTGATCAACCCCCACGTTCATGACTGACTTATATTATCATAAACATGGTGGAGCGGGGTTAAAAAGCTTCACAGAAGATGGCAGGGAGATCCTGGATTTCAGTGTCAATGTCAGCCCGATGTTTCCTCCGATTGGCAATCTTTCGCTTGACGACTTTGCTCTTCAGAAGTATCCTTCGATTGATGGCCGGGGCATAAAGGACTATTATCAGCAAAAGTTCAGTCTTACCGGCTCCATGCTCCTTTCACTCAATGGTGCTATTGAAGGTATCTATCTTATTCCAAGGGCGCTCGGACTTCAACGCATTATGGTGCTTTCACCCTCGTTTTATGAGTACGAAAGAGCCGCAATGATAGTCGGTGCGGAGATTGTTTCTCTTCCGCTTGAGGCTGAAACAGATTTCAGGTTGCCGGGGATTGAAGTGCTTACCCGTGCTCTGCGCAATGCTGATGCTTTTATTGCAGCAAATCCCAATAACCCTACAGGAACGGAAGTGCAGCCGGAGATAATCATGGCACTGGCAAGCCGCTTTCCTGATAAATGGTTTATTATTGATGAGGCATTTATACAGTTTACACCTGCTTTTCCTGATAACTCACTGATGGATAAGGTGATGGCGCTTAAAAATGTCATCGTGGTTCACTCGCTCACCAAATTTTATGCTCTTCCTGGTTTGCGTCTTGGAGCGATAATCGCTCACCCGGAGGTCATCAAACATTTTCTTGACTATAAAGAGCCCTGGACAGTTAATGCTATTGCCGAGTCTGTTGCTGTCAGGCTGCTTGAGTGCGGTGCTTATGAAGAGTCGCTTCGTGCTATGATTTTTTCTGAAAAAGAGAGAATGGAAGCATCATTATCTATGCTTGATGGTATGAACCTTGCCGGCGGTGCGGCAAATTTTTTTCTTGCTCAATGGAAGAGAGGTTGCTCTCTTGATGATTTGCTTGCCTATCTTAGAAGTAATGGAATTCATGTCAGAGATTGCCGGAATTTTTCCGGCCTTGAAATTAACTATTTCCGGTTTTCCATCAGGACGCCCATCGAGAACAGCTGTTTGCTTGACTCGCTGCACTCCGCCAACCGATCACTAAAATTGAGCTGAGTCGTTATGGCATTTATGGACGAGTTTATTCTCCCCCTGGCATTTACCCTTGATCTCACCTTTGGCGATCCCCGCGGGATTATTCATCCTGTCAAAGGGATCGGATGGCTTGCCCAGAGGACCGAAACATGGATACGCAGCACCACTTTGTCGCTTCGTCTGGCTGGTATACTGGTTGTGATTCTTGTTGTAGGAGGTTCTGCATTGTCGGCATGGCTCCTTATCACGCTCTTAACCCAACTGCATCGGGTTGCAGGCCTCGCCCTGAGCATCTACCTGCTGTACAGCTCGTTTGCTCTCCGGGATCTCGGCGATCATGCGACAGCAGTACAGTCCGCTCTTGAAGCGGGCGACACGGAGTTGGCACGCCAGAAAGTATCTCTGATGGTGGGTCGCGATACGGCCTCTCTCGACGAAGGCGGCATAGCTCTTGCGGCAACAGAAAGTGTGGCTGAAAACACAGTCGACGGTGTGACGGCACCTTTGTTTTATGCGCTATTGTTCGGCCCGGTTGGTGCTGTAACGTATAAGGCCATCAACACGCTCGACTCTATGTTCGGTTATCAAAATGAGCGTTATATGGAGTTCGGATGGGCCGCAGCAAAGCTTGATGACATTGCCAACTATCTTCCTGCGCGATTGACCGTGCTGACAATAGCAGTTGCGGCGGCTATCGGGAAGCTCAAGTTTTTTGATACGTTCAAGGCTGTTTTCCGGGGGGCGCGGCTTCATGCAAGTCCCAACTCAGGCTACCCCGAATCAGCATTTGCCGGTGCTCTCGGTGTGACCCTGGGTGGCGACCGAAGTTATGGTGGCGTTGTCAGTCAGGCACCCTTGCTCGGTGTAAAACCGGGCCAGTGCACGCCATTGATCATCCGGCAGAGCATTGCCCTGATGTGGATGACTGCCGTACTCTTTCTCGGAGCAGGTTTGAGCATCAGACATTTATTCTAATTGGTAAGGTGAACCATGGACATTAACACGCCAATGAAAAAACGCAGGATTCTTCTTTTTACAGGAAACGGTAAAGGAAAAAGCACTGCGGCATTCGGAATGCTGGCAAGGGCACTTGGACACGGCATGCGGGCAAGGGTGATTCAGTTTGTCAAATCCGATGATGCTGTGGGTGAACAGAAATTTTTCAGTCACCTTCAGGGAGTTGACTGGGAGCAGTTCGGCAAGGGGTTTCTTCCAAGGGATCCTGATAGCCCGGTTATGGAGCAGCACAGAATTGCAGCCCGAAAAGGATTGGAGGCCTCCATTGCAGCCCTTCTTTCACCGGATTACGACTTCGTGCTGCTTGACGAACTGTGCTTTGCTCTCAGCCACAATCTTATTCCCATCGAGCCTCTGCTTGAAGCGCTCTGTTCATCGGCGGACAGCAAAATTATAGTATTGACCGGGAGGAATGCTCCGGCAGGCCTTGTTGCTGTTGCCGATACAGTTACCGAGATGACAATGATGAAACATGGCTATGAACAGGGGATTCAAGCAATGAAAGGTGTTGAAAACTGATGGGTATGAAGGATGCAGAGTTCTGTGCTGATAACAGTTTCACCGGAAACAGACGTATAAAATCGTGGCTGAGATTTTTTCTCTTTTTTGCAGCAATTATTCTGCTGCTCGCACTCTCCATGCTCATCGGCCCTTCCGGTATAGGTATTCCCGATTCACACTCCTTCTCTGGCAGCGCAATTATGTCGCTCCGCTTCAGCCGTCTTCTGATGGGAATGATGACCGGAGCCGCCTTGTCCGCATCAGGAGTTGTTTTTCAGGCCCTTTTACGTAATCCACTTGCCGAGCCCTATGTTCTCGGCGTAAGCGGCGGAGCCGGTCTCGGGGCAACCATCAGCATTCTTGCGGGGTCGGGACTCTTTGTCTCCTTCGGTCTTCCTGTTGTTGCCTTTCTTTCAGCTGTATTGACATTGATGGTTGTTTACGGTATTGCCAGTCAGGGTTCAAGCGGTCATCCTTCAGTATACAGTCTTATACTCAGTGGTGTTATCGTAAGCTCTATCTGCTCGAGCGTTATCATGTTTCTTGTCTCTACGGCAAGCGTGGAAGGGATGCACAATGTTATCTGGTGGATGCTTGGCAGTCTGCAACCGGTCTCTTACAGTCAGCAGCTGCTATCGGCAGTCCTGATTATTGGCGGTCTTAGTGGTATCTGGTTGCTCTCCCCACGCCTCAACGCCCTTGCTCTCGGTCGTGAGGTGGCGCATTATCAGGGACTCCATGCCGATCTTTTGCTCGTTGTCGGCTTGCTTTTTGCAACACTGCTGGCCGCAACAGCTGTCTCTCTTTCCGGCATGATCGGGTTTGTCGGTCTTATTGTACCCCATGTCATGCGTGCTTTTATTGGACCCGATAACCGAAAGCTTGTGCCTTTTGCAGCTCTTGGCGGAGGGACATTTCTTGTTGTGTGCGATGCTCTGGCGCGCACCCTTCTTGCTCCGGTTGAGATTCCCGTCGGTGTTGTAACAGCTCTTGCAGGGGGTCCTTTTTTTCTGATCATTCTGCAGCGGAGAATGAAACAGGCCTGGATTGCATAATATGGAACAAAATGCGTTAACGTTCAGGAATGTTTCCTCCGGATACAAGCATCGGAAGGTGCTTGATAATGTCTCTTTCACTATCGGGACAGGGGAGTTTGTCTCCCTTATCGGCCCGAATGGTTGCGGAAAAAGTACCCTCCTGAAAACTGCTGCTGCGCTTCTGAAACCTTTGTCAGGAGTGGCTGAGCTGTTTGGTCGGGATGTGCACTGTATCAAACCCGCACTGCGTGCCTCGCTGCTTGGTGTTGTCCCGCAGAAAATCGAATCACCCATGGCCTTTACCGTCGGCCAGATTGTGATGAACGGCAGAATCAGCTCGATGGGTCGATGGGGCATCCCCTCTTCTCTCGATCAGGATCTTGTCGAGCGATCCATGATTTACACTGATGTGCTGGGGCTTCGGGAGCGCTATTTTACAGAACTGAGCGGAGGTGAGCAGCAGCGTGTTGCCCTTGCAATGGTGCTTGCGCAGGATCCAAAAATCATTATGCTTGACGAGTCAATATCTCATCTGGATATCAACCATCGTCAGGAAGTGCTTCAGATTCTAATGAATCTCAATCGCGAAAAACAGATGACCATTCTCCTTGTGAGCCATGACCTTACCCTTTCAGCGAGCATTTCTGACCGGTTTTTGCTCATGGACTCAGGTAAGTTGATAAAAACCGGTACGCCGGCTGAGGTGTTGCAGCCCAGGGTACTCAGCACTGTCTACAATTGCAATCTTCGGGTTCAGCAGGATCCCTATACCGGCTATCTGCAGGTATCTGGAGCAGTGGATAGTCTGCATAGACGGAAAAAGCTGAATCGGAGCATCCATGTAATTGCTGGAGGCGGATGCGGTATTGAGCTTTATCGCCGGCTGCTTATCGAAGGGTATGAAGTAACAACAGGTGTGCTCAATCGCCTTGATTCTGATGCTGAAGCAGCAAGGGCACTCAACATCAAGGCTGTGCTTGAACAGCCTTTTTCACCAGTTGGTAACGATGCAATCGCCGAAGCGCTGCAGATGATTGATAATGCTGACGCTGTTATTCTCAGTCAGGTTCCGTTCGGGTCGGGAAACCTTGTCAATCTTGAACTTGCCAGTAAAGCCCTGAAAAGAGGCAAAACCGTTCTGCTCGCCAAAGGCATAGCTGATCGTGATTATACCGATGGCAGGGCAGCCCTTAAGTTGGTAACCGGATTATTAAAGGATGGTGCTCTTGGCTGGGAATCCATGCAGGAGCTGATGCTGCAGCTCAGCAACACTCTCACAACTGATTTCGATGACCAGTAAAAATTGCTTTCCTTTTCGGTTCGGAACCACATCTTATATTATTCCGGCTGATATTCTGCCCAATGTGGAGTTTCTAAAAGATAAGGTGGATGATATCGAGCTGGTTTTGTTTGAGTCGGATGAATTCAGCAATCTTCCTTCTCTGCACGATATGCAGAAACTTGCAGATATGGCAAAGGAATTTTCGCTGACTTATTCTGTGCATCTGCCGCTCGATGTATATCTTGGTCATAGTGACAGGTCTGAGAGAGTGCAATCAGTCAGCAAGTGCCTGAGGATTATCGAGCTGACTCGCAATCTTCCGAAATCAGCCTATGTCATGCATTTCGAAGCAGGTCAGGGAATTGAGGTCAATGGGTTTTCATCCGTCCAGAAAAGCTGTTTTATCGATGCCCTGTGTGAGTCAATAGCTCAGTTCCTGGCTGGTACCGATGAAGATCCGTCAATGTTCTGTGTCGAAAATCTTAACTATCCATTCGAGCTTGTCTGGCCTGTGGTCGAAGAATCGGGCCTCTCCGTCACGCTTGATGTCGGTCATCTTGAGTATTACGGGTTTCCAACCGGGCTCTATCTTGAGCGATACCTCCACAAAGCAAAAGTGCTCCACATGCACGGAACTCTGAATGGGAAAGATCACCACTCTTTGGCGTCAATGAAGCCGGAGGTGCTGGATATGGTTATGAAGGCACTCTCGAAAGAGAGCGCACAAGAGAGGGTTATGACTCTGGAAATTTTTTCAAAGGATGATTTTGACTCTTCATGCATCTCTGTGAAGCAATTCCTGTGCTGAGAACTTCATGTCTGGCTAAAAAGAGTGAAAGGAAGAATTCAGGAATTCCGGCGTTTATTCAGGTAGACTGCAATTGTTATACAACCGACGAAGATGTACCAACCGGCAATTATCAACAAATCCCGAGGGATCGTGTCAAGTATATCAAAAGGCATTTAAGGACTTTAGGGGGTTTTGCATAGCCTCAAATGTATTGATTATTTCAAATCTTTCCAAAAAATCTGTCATGGCAGCAACACCAGTGCAGATGATTCGTCATAGTTGAAAAATGCGCAGCAGCCGGAGCAACAGATGCTTGCCTCATAAAAAAACAGATAAAATATCAAGCTGACAAAAAAGTCAGTATAAATTTTGTTCCAATGCTCGGGCTGCTTTGAACTGTTACAGTTATATGCTGCAGGTCGGCCAGTTTTTTTACAATAGAGAGTCCGACTCCAACTCCTCCGGTTTTTGAATTTCTCGATTCGTCGACACGATAAAACCTGTCAAAAATCTTAAGTAAATGTTTTTCAGGAATGCCGACACCCTTATCTGCAATACTGCAGATAAGGTCACTTCCATCGTGCTCAACAGCGATTGTGATGTCAGAATTGTTCGGAGAATATTTGATGGCATTCGAAAGAATATTCTCAAAAATCATTTCAAGCATAGCCGGATCAGCAGCAACGCGCTCATCTTTTGAACCTTCAACCGTAATTGAAATATCTTTTTCGACGGCAAACCTTTGCATTCTTGCAATAACATCGTCGATAAGTCCAGAAAGGACTATGTTTTCAACATTTGGACTGATTTTATTGCCATCATGAAGTGCCAGCACAAGAAGTTTATCAATTATTCTGCCCATCCGTTTTAATTCAAGCAGGCAGAACCTTATTCTGGTCTCATAATGGCTTGCCTCTCTTGGTTTGCTTATCAGAACTTCAAGCGTCCCTTTAACCACTGAAAGTGGTGTGTTCAACTCGTGGGATGCATCAGCCGTAAACTGCTGTTCGCGCTTGAACGCATCCTCCAGACGGTCAAGTAAAGCATTAATAGCCGCTGACAGCCGGTACAATTCATCATGATGATAGGGGAGAGGTATTCGCTGATTGAGATTTGTCTTGGAGATTTTTTCAGCTGAAGTAATAACACCATCAATAGGCTGAATACTTTTTCCAGCAATAAAGCGGGTCAGAACAAAGAGTATCAGAATAATAACTGGAAACGAAAAGAGAAATATTATCTGCAACTCATGCAAAAAAGTTAAGGCATTCATAAGAGAATGAGCGACAATAAGATATCCTTTCGTGACACCATCAGGATTTACAAGAGGTACTTGAAGATGGCGAAACATCTCGCCTTCAACTTTGCCGTTGAAGTATATTGTAACTGATTTTCCGGCCTGAAATTGTAAGGTTCTGCTGGAAAGATTTTCTGATTTTTTTAGAACCCTTCCTTGATAGTCGACAATTTGAATAAATTCAAGACCGATATCGAATTTTTTTTGTTTTATATTTTTTTCTTTATAGCCCGTGTCGTCATCATCAAATTTATTGGCATGCGCAAGATCTCTAAAATATCGGTCTTGTTGTTTCAAGTCTGAAATCGTTTCATCAACCTCGTATTGCAGTTCATCATCGTTATGACTGGATACAGCACGATCAACCAGAAATAAAATTCCGCTGAAAATGAGAGCGATCAGCAATGACGTTGCTGCTGTATAGTATATCGCAATGCGATTACGCAAACTCATCGCAGGCAGTTTTCTCTGGCGAAATCTTTTGATGTTGGATGTGTCCATTGGTTGTATGCTTATAAGAGATCCCGCTCACGCACGATGTATCCTACCCCATAGATTGTTTGTATAATTTTTCTTCCGCCCGCTTTTTCTAATTTTTTTCGTAGAAAGGTGACAAAAACGTCAACGACTGAAGTATCAGATTCAGATGGGGTTTCCCAGACCTTCTGAATAATGCGATTTCTCGTACACACACTGTCCATATTGCGGACAAGGAAGTCGAACAAGGCAAATTCTTTTGGGGTAAGAGTGATCTCTTTTGAATCGAAAAACACCTGATGACTTAGCGAATTAATGGTAAGTTTTCCTGCTCTGAGAATATGGTCACCCGTGAGGTTTTTTTTGAGCTGCGCTTTAATGCGCGCCAGCAGTTCTTCAAATTCAAAAGGTTTTTTTATGTAATCATTTGCGCCGGCTTCGAAGCCGAACACAAGGTCATCCAGCGTTTTTTTTGCCGTAAGAAATATTATCGGAACCATGTTTCCTGCCTTTCGAATCTGATGGCATACCTCAATGCCATTGATAACAGGTATCATCCAGTCAAGGATGATCAGGTCATAGGCATTGCTCAAAGCGAGATCAAGTCCGCTTTTCCCATCACTTGCCATATCAACGGAATATGATGCCTCTTCAAGTCCTTCTTTGAGCAAACTCAATATTCCAGGTTCGTCATCGACAATGAGCAGTTTAATATTTTGCATAAATGATGGAGTGTTGAAGTTGATAGTTTTTTTAATGGAGTTTGGTTATAGCAGTTGCAAATATACTCAATATGACCTCTATGTCGTAACTGTTATGGCGTATAAAGAAGGGGGGAGACAAAGCGGGCGGGTAATAAAAAAGCTTTTTTAAATCCTGATCAACGTCCAGTTGCTGTAACACCTTCTTCTTTTTTTCTGAAGTCGATCTTCAGCCATTGATCTTCATAGATTGCCTCTGCAACCCTCATTCCTGCAAGAAAAAGAGGGAGAATAACCCCTTTCTGGTAATTACCGATTCTCAGAGTAAGCGAGTCACCTAACTGCAGGACATTTGTTTCCATCTTGTTATCGAAAGCGAACGGCAGACGCACTTTCATGATATAATGACTGTCGCCGATTTTTGTAATGGCAGTATGCTCCTCCTGATAGAAAATTTCAAGAGGGTTTTTATTGCCATAGACCACCTCTCCAACCTTTTTCAGCATATCGAGTCCAAGTACCTCACGACGGAAAAGAGGTACTTTCGTAATCGGGATAGGGGCAAAAGAGCGTTCGATCTGCTCAATGTAGTTGTGCTGGATACTCTTCCATTCATTCATGTACTGACCGTCAATCTCATCGATGAAGACCCGGTTGATCACGACCTGGTCAACGGTGATGCCATAAAGGTTAAGGTAGGTGAGCGCCCGCATCGACTCCTTGATAACCATTTTTTCGGGGTTCATGACAAGCCTTACGGTTGTTTGTGTCCCATCAGACAGGAGAGCAATAATGCCCTCGACAGAAGAGAAAAGATGCTCAATCTGGTCATAGACCTCAGTTTCGGGCACAAGTTCATGAAGCCTGCCTATCTTTTTCGACAATGGTCGTATGACCGGTTTTACCACATATTTTTCCAGAGTCCTTATCATCTTTAGCATCCATCCGAACGTTTCCGGCAAGGAGAGCAGACGCAGAGTTTCACCGGTCGGGGCGCAATCGACCACAAGCAGGTCGTACTCCCTTGTTTCGCTGTATCGTTTGATATAGGAGAGCGAAAAAAGTTCCTCCATACCTGGCAGGACACCCATTTCCTCGACATAGATTCCCTTGATTCCCTGTACCTCCATGAGGTGGGCAAAGTGCGCCCTGACGACTTCCCAGTTCAGGGTGAGGTCGCCATAGACGCTTACTTCCTGTCCGAACAGATTTTCGGCGATTTTTACAGGAGATGGACCTAGCTCAAGGTCGAAAGAATCCCCGAGGCTGTGAGCCGGATCGGTAGAGATCACAAGCGTTTTAAAACCCATTGATGCCGCCTTGACTGCAGTTGCAGCAGCTATGGAGGTTTTTCCTACCCCTCCTTTACCTGTGAAAATAATGGTTCTCATGAAATAAAATCGTAATGGCAGTTGGAATTGAAAAGCCTGAAGAAAATAACGTTATCGATTTGCTGAAAATTCAATACATGCTATATAACCATTCTTGCAGACCTGACTGCCCGAATTTGAAACCTATGCAAGAACCCAATCCCAATAAGCACCCATGCTGGCTTCACCTCAATGTTTCAATGGTAGTGAAAAAGTAAACACCGAGCCTCCTTCAGGCAGACATTCAGCCGAAATGCTTCCCTGATGCTTATGGACCACAATGTCATAGCTGATGCTTAATCCAAGCCCCGTTCCTTTACCCAGTTCCTTGGTTGTAAAGAATGGTTCAAAGACACGCATCCTTACCTCTTCAGAGATTCCGGTTCCGTCATCAGTAATGGAGCAGAAGACGTTCTCACTGGTTGCCCATGTTTTGATCTCTATAGTGCCGGGAGATATTCTGTTTTGTGACTTGATGGCATGGACGCTGTTGATGATCAGGTTCAGTAACACCTGATTGATCATTGATGGATCACACATGACCTGCGGCAACTCTTCAAGATGCAAGACAACAGTGGCGACATCTTGGCATTCGTTCTTTGCGATGACCAGTGATTCTCTGATTGCATTATTGATATCAAAAAGCATTAAGTCGCCTTTCTCGTTCTTGAACGAGTAGTTTCGCATGCTTCGTGTGATAGCTGTTATGCGTTCCACACCATGCTTGGTCATGGCAAGAGTTTTGGGGATGTTGTCGAGCAGATAATCAACATCAAGTTCCCACTCTTTTTCACGCAGTCGCACAACCTCTTCGGCGACATCCGGAATGGCATCAACTTTTTCGATAATTCTACGGTAATGAGTGATGAGCTCCTGAAGATCGTTGAAATCACTCTCCTGGTTATGTTCATTGATTATTATATAATTAAGAGGGTTGTTGATTTCGTGGGCAATGCCTGCTGCAAGCTGCCCGATCATCTCCATTTTTGCGGCGTGCTGAAGCTGGGCGGCAAGTTTTTTCTTTTCTTCCTCTGCAATTTTCTTGGCAACAATATCCCAGACTTGATTGGATATTACCTCTAGCCATTCAATATCCTTTTCACTATAATCATTCTGCTTGTTGCCTACCCCAAAAATTGCCACTATTTTTCCGTCACGGGTAACCGGGATAACCAGTTCGCGTTTGATTTCTGCATGGCCCTCAGGTAAACCATGGCGATTTTCGAGTGAGGGATAATCATTATGGATAACTGCTTTTTTCATCCGTATTGCATCTGCCCACACACCAGCCTTGTTCAGAGGATAGTGCTGTCCCTTTCCTTCCGCCTTGCACATGTTCTGAAGGGTATTTGTTGAGACGGTCTGGAGCAGCAGGTTTTTTTGATCTTCATCGACAAAAAAGGCAAATCCGATTGAGCTTGCTGTTAGCGTTTCCGCTTCATCAAGTGTTGCCATCAGCAGTTCCTCTATTGAATGAACATCTGCCATCTGGAGTATGCGCAGTCGGAACGCATTGACCTGTTCATACAGCTTTCTATCGGTAACGTCATTAATTATGGCATTGAGCAAATCATTTCTGCCGTCATTAATTTTTGTACTGAACACCTCGACATCACGTATTGAGCCGTCTTTTCTGATATGACGGAATGAAAATTTTGCATTTCCTGTGGATCTGACTTTTTCCAGATTGCTTTTTATGATGTCGGATGGCGTTATGGAGTTGATTTGCGCTATGTTCATCTTCCTGAGTTCATCAATTGACCATCCATAAAAGTCTGCTGCAGACTGATTGGCATCAACAATATTGCCTGTTTCAGGATCAAGAAGAATCTTGATGGCGGCATTGCGTTCAAACAGGTTTCTGAATCGTTCTTCGCTTTTTTTGAGCGCATCACGACTTCGCAGCATCTTGATTCCATAGGCTATATTGTCGGCAAGCGAAGTAAGCTGTTTGATCTCAAAAGCATTAAAGGTGTCTGGTACTTCTGAATAAATTGTCAATGCTCCAAGCACTGTGTTATCAATAGCTAACGGTAAACCGAGGGCGGCAGCATAACCGTGCTTTAAGGCCTCGGTACGCCATATTTCGAACTCGGGATCAGTCAGAATATTATTTGCGGCAATTGGTTGGCCAGTGCGAATCGCCGTTCCGGCAGGTCCCTGTCCATATTTGTCATCTGCCCAGGATATTGTAATTGATTTCAAATAATCACCGGTAATACCTGCATAGGCGGCAGGGTGCAAACTTTTTGCCTCATCAAGCAATGGATATCCAACCCAGGCCATTCGGTAACCACCGGTTTCGACGATGATGCTGCAGATTTTTTGCAGTAGTTCCAGTTCATCTTGAGTACGAATCAACGCCTGATTGCAATTGTCCGTAACCATAAGTATACGAGTCACTCTATGGAGTTCAGCTTCTGCCTCCTTTTGTTCGGTGATGTCATGAGTAATGACGTGAATAACGGGTTTCCCATCCAACTCTATTTTGTTGCGGTAAATCTCTACATCCCGAACAGACCCGTCTGCCCTTCGGTGGCGACCAGTAAATTTATTGTGTTGACCGGCTTGTACGGTTTTCAGGCTTTGAATAATCTCATCCTGTGAAAGAGTATTGATATCTCTTGTATACATCTGCTTGAGTTCTTCAGCGGACCAGCCATACCACTCTACAGCCTTTTGATTGACGTCGAGCACTTTTCCGGTATCAGGATCAAGCAGAGCCTGAATTGCAGAATGGCTGTTGAAAAGTGTCTTGAACCGCTCCTCGCTTTTGAGTAATGCTTCTTCCACAAGTTTTTGTATGGCTGGAAGGGGCGGTTGACCTTGTTTGCCAGTGATTCCAGTGAGAGCTATCTTATCAAACGACATAGAGATGGCGCAATATGTTGAAGATTATGGCCAGCAATTTTACTGTTCTTAAAAGAGGCACTGTTCGACTCTTTATTATCTTATATTTCGGTTTCGAGTGACAATGTCTTTGTTGAATGTACGAATAAGTTATGGAAAGTGCTGATAAGCGGGCAAAGAGATGAAGAGATTAACTTTACAGGAAGTTCGGATAACAGACACAGCGGACTTTCTTTTCCGAGTGAACAGCTTTTTGATATCTCCCACTGATTCCTGGAGAATTGCGGAGATATAAAAAATACCGGTTTGATTTGGATTTGCCGAACAGAAGCTGTCTGATAAGATGAATTTTGTTACCCATACTCAAAATAAAACATACATTTATATTTTTACAGTATGATATACTTTTAAAAGGTTATATCACTTTACTTATACGTCGCAAGGCGGGTGTTGCAAAAATTGATTTCAATGCATTACAACCATTTCTTGAACAATTGTTAAGCTTAACCGGCAATATCGGAAGAAACATAACAACCAAAAAAAAATGAAGGAAATGTCAATAATAAGATCAGCAATCTTGTTCTTTTTAGGCATTTTTTCTACTAATATTGGATTTGCCGGAAATTTATCTGTACCAATTGGCACTTCGTCAATTTCAAATCAATCGGATGTTGCCATTCAGCTTGTAAAACGATATCAGCACTACAATGCTCATCCCAAAGACGCAGCTGACCAGTACGACCAGACAATCAATTCTCCAAAATCTGTTCATATTCTGGATATAAAGAAAAAATTTTATGTTAATTCTCTTGAAGGTTGTACTACATCGGTTTATAGTCAGGAAAGCTTCAAACTTATAAAAGTAATTAGGCACGAGTTCAATGATAAGAATCAATATTTGTTTGCGAAGAATTCGAATTTGAATTTTTTATTTAAAACAAAAGCAGATCACTTGAATTACTTTACCGGCAGACCGGTAGAGAGCTGTTTTTCACATAATGGTAAGTATTTGTGGATTCCCTATTACCGCCGATCTTACGATCACAATGCAGTCGATCCATCAGCGGTTTGCATCATTGATACTGATACTGACACTATTGTTCGTGTTTTGACCATAGCATCATTGCCGAAAATGATTGCTTGCTCACCCGATAATAATACAATAGCAGTAACGCATTGGGGTGATAATACCGTTACTCTCATTGATATATCATCAGGTAAACCAGAAAAATTTACCACTCTTGATAATATTGTTATAGATCATCGTTTATCGCTGAATTATGCTGCCAATGCGAAAATTGATCGAGATCATAACTGCGGGAATTGTTTACGCGGAACGGTGTTTACTCCTGATAGTAAATATATATTTGTTGGTAAAATGGGAGGAAATGGTATTGCTGTATTGGATGTTGTCAATAGAAAATATATTGGTACTGTAACTGGTATGAAAACAAATATGCGACATCTTGTGATTAAGAATTCAGAATTATATATCAGTATTAACAAAACCGGATTTGTTCAGAAAACAGCGCTTCAAGACTTTATTGACCATTTTTCAGCTCTATCTAAAGATGAGCCATACACAAAATGGGAAAGTGCTTATGTTGGCTTAGGCGCAAGAACCATAACTTTAGATAGAACTGGTAAATACCTTTTTGCCGCTGTTAACAGTGAAAGTAAAGTTGCAGTGGTTCGTACTTCAGATATGAAAGTGATTGCCGAATGCTCCGCCGATAGTTATCCGGTAGGGATGGATATGAGTGAAGATGGGCAATGGCTTATTGTAACAGCACAAGGAAAAGGTAGTGGAAAAGGCGGCGGTAACAGTGTGATGGTTTATAAAGTTAATTATAAGAAATGACAGGGCGGATGGATATTTAAATAGGCACTTGGGCCACCTGTATCGCCGTTACCGTTGCGCTGGTCATTCAGGCTCTTAAGAAAAGTCCATAACAAACGACAACACAGTTTAACTGGATAAGCATTCCGACCAGGATCAGAACTGTGATGGATCGGTTAGCTGCACTCATAACGTCATATTGGCATTCAGGAAATAGAATCAATTGTTCAAAAATTGGGCTTTTTATCAAAATTGTTAACAATCAACGAAATTTCCTTTGTTATTCGATAGCAACGGTGTAGAGAAAGGGCACATCCCTATAGGGAGCGTATCGAATATCGTTGGATCAGCAATGCGGGGATGTTCCCCGACTATTATTTAATCATGTCAGGTTGTTCACTATATTCCTCAATACATTACAATAGAGAAAAAACCTGGAAAAATATATTCGATAATTTTCAGGAAAGAAATTTGTGATATGTATTACAGTGATTTATTTAACTCACAAAAAAAAATAGACGATGAGTGATGTCTACCGTTTCGGGGTTTCTCTTGAAAAGCCTCTGATTGAGGCCTTTGATCTGCATATCAAAGCGCAGCAATACAGGAACCGATCAGAAGCAATCCGTGACTTGATTCGTGAGGAGCTGTTGAGAAAAAAATGGACGGAAGGAGGCTCTGTTGCCGGAGCAATTATCATGACCTACGATCATCATAAGCGGGAACTTGTAAGCAAACTCCTTGACATCCAGCACGACTTCCATGATATTATCATTTCTACACAACACGTGCACCTTGATCATGATCACTGCCTTGAAGTGATTGCTGTTAAAGGAAATGCCGCTGATGTAGAAAAGTTATCCACTGGCTTGAAAGTCCTTGTCGGGGTCAAACATGTAAGCCTCAGTGTTTCATCTGCCGAATAATCCACCAGAACAAAATTCCCCATAAGCCAATAATTATTTGTTTTATAGTAGCACAAATATTATTTTTGTGCTATTAGTGGTATTGTTATACGCCCTTTTATGAAAACCCTGTCTATAGTGTCAATTTTTTTCTCAACGGTAAAAACAAATTCCACCGTTCAATGGATAAAAAATATCTGGCGATTATTCTGGCTTTGTTGTGGTCAGTTCCTGCTTTTGCTGCGCACCCTCTTGTCACTGATGATACAGGATCTCAGGGGCAAGGTAAGTTTCAGTTGGAATTGAACGGTGAAAGTTCAAGAGATGAGGAACATGAAGCTGGTATTACACAAAAAGAAACAGGCGGAATTATTACTGCGGCACTGACCTATGGCATTGTTGATAACGTGGACATTATTGTTGGCTTCCCCTGGCAGTGGAGTACTATCAAGGAAGACGGCAATATGATTTCGGATTACAACGGGATAGGGGATACTTCAATCGATGTCAAATGGAGATTTTTTGAATGCAAAGAAGATGAGTGGAGTCTTGCCCTGAAACCAGGAGTAACTATCCCGACAGGCGATGCAGCAAAAGGGTTTGGCAACGGCAAGATTTCTGGAGGAATGATGCTGATTGCCACCAGACAGTGGCAGCATGGGGCAGTGCACTGTAATGTTGGTTATACTCATAATTCATACGGACCGGATCATGATAATGAAACCCTGAAACAGGATCTCTGGCATGCTTCACTCGCAACCGAGATTAAAATGACGGATAAACTTCGCTCTGTTGCTGACGTTGGCCTTGACACCAATAATGATAAAATACCGGATACAAATCCTGTTTATATCCTTGGAGGCTTGATCTACAGCGTTTCAGAAAACTTTGATCTTGATGTTGGTGTAAAAGCAGGCATGAACCATACCGAGAGGGACAAGACTGTTCTTGCTGGTCTTACTGCGAGATTTTAATGACTGTTTCTGAATAATTCGCAGGATTAAACAAGGTGGATAAGCATGCACATACCGGATGGATATTTAAGTCCTGCGACATGCGGGATATTTGGTGCCGTGATGATTCCAATATGGACGGTCGCCTCGAAAGCAGTCAAGAAGACATTGAACGTAAGACAGGTGCCGTTTCTGGCGATTGGTGCGGCGTTCAGCTTTGTGATCATGATGTTCAATGTGCCTATTCCCGGCGGTTCGACGGGTCATGCCGTTGGAGGTGTGCTTGTTGCCATTCTTATAGGGCCTTGGGCCGCCTGCATCGCCGTTACCGTTGCACTGGTCATTCAGGCTCTGTTGTTTGGAGATGGCGGTATTACAGCCATTGGAGCAAATTGTTTTAATATGGCGTTCGTGCTGCCTTTTGCCGGTTATTACGTTTATACATTGATCAGCTCCGGCAGCCCGTCAGGCTCCGGCAGGCGTGTCATTGCCGCTGGTGCTGGTGCGTACGCTGGTATTTGTGTGGCGGCTCTCTGTGCCGGCATTGAATTTGGTCTTCAACCTTTACTGTATCATACGGCAAATGGTCAGGCGTTGTACTGCCCTTATGGACTGAATGTTGCCGTTCCCGCAATGGTTGTGGGTCATCTTCTGGTCTTTGGATGGGTGGAGGTGATAGTGACCGCATTGGCTGTAAAATATTTACAGAAGCAGGATGCTGTTTTTTTCGAAGGAGGCAGATCATGACGCTTACCGGAAAATTATGGATAGGGATTGGCGCATTAATTGTACTGTCACCTCTTGGACTGATTTTACCGGATCAGTTTAAAGCAGGATCCGCTTGGGGAGAGTGGGGGGGGGAAGAGATTCAAAAAATGACAGGGTATATTCCCCGGGGGTTTCAGAGACTTTCAGAACTATGGAAAGCACCGTTGCCTGATTATGCGTTTCAGGGATGGGAGGGAAAAGATCTTTTTCATTTGAGTTTTGCGTACATAATTTCTGCTTTTTTTGGCATTGCAATTATAGCGGGAGTGGCATTATTAGTAGGAAAAGTGCTGCTGAAAGAGCATGAGTAACCCGTTACACAAAAGGCGTGATTTTATAGAGCGTTCAATGTTGAGCGCTCTTTCTTTTATAAAAGAGGCAACTCTTTCTGAAGAGTATGCCAATCGTAAAGGTTTTTTGCAGTCATTGGATCCCCGCTTCAAAACTATCTCCTTTCTGGCTTTTCTTGTGACTGCGGTCTCTTTGAAAAGTGCTGCATTGATAGGCACTCTCTACGGATTTTGTTTAATCCTTGCCTTCTTCTCGAAGATTCCAATCAGGAAATTCTTTGCAAGGACATTGCTTTTTATCCCGTTGTTTTCTCTCTGTATTGTGCTTCCAACCTTGTTCGGCATTGTAACGCCAGGAGAGCCGGTTTGGTCTTTCCATGTTTCGGGCATTAATGGCATCATTACCCGTCCTGGTCTGGACGGAGCTGTACTGTTTGTGGTCAGGATTGCAACCTCGGTGTCGCTGGTAGTTTTATTATCTTTGACGACACGACACTCTGAATTATTGAAGGTTTTACGGTTATTTGGTGTTCCGCAGATTTTTGTTTTAACCGTATCAATGTGTTACCGCTATCTCCATCTTTTTGCGACGATGGTCGAGAATATTTTTACCGCTGTTAAAAGTCGTGTCGGGGTGGTGTCTCAGCAGCGGCATGGCCAGAAAATTGTAGCGTGGAACATTGCCACTACATGGAACAGAACAACACACATGAGTGAAGAGGTCTATATGGCAATGCTATCGAGGGGCTACACTGGAGAGCCCCGGCTCCTTTCTGAATTTAATGCGACGCCTAAAGACTGGCTCTGGCTGTTGTGCGCCATTATCATCTGTTCGGGCCTTTTTTACAAAGGATATTTCCTATGAGTGACATTATTTTTGAAGTCAAGGATGTGCACTACTCGTACCTGGGCAAATTCCCTGCACTGTGTGGTGTGGAGATGACCATACGGTCGGGTGAAAAAATTGCGGTTATTGGCGCTAATGGAACAGGAAAGTCGACCTTATTGCAACTTCTGGATGGGCTGATTTTCCCTGATCATGGTCACGTGACAGCTTTCGGTGAGAGGCTGCTTGAAAATTCGCAGAATGATGAAAAGTCTGCACATCGCTTCAGACGAAGGGTCGGCCTTGTTTTTCAGAATGCCGATATCCAGTTGTTTTGCCCATCGGTGAAAGAGGATATTGCCTTTGGCCCCTTGCAGTTTGGCGTTGCCGAAGAAGAGGTTAACCGCCGTATCCTGGAGGTCGCAAAAGCTTTGGATATTCAGCACCTGCTGGACAGGGTTCCCCATCAATTAAGCATCGGAGAGAAAAGGCGGGTAGCAATTGCTTCAGTTCTTGCGATTGATCCTGATGTCTATTTATTCGATGAACCGACAGCAGGGCTCGATCCTTTAACTGTCCGGCATATTATTGATTTTATTGTCACTGCCAGCCAGCGGGGGAAGACCATTATAACCGCTACGCATGACCTGCATATTATCGGAGAGATAGCCGATACGGTCTATGTATTCGGGCGGAACAAAAGTATTGTCAGGGGTGGATCTTCAGAATCTGTTTTGAATGACAGAACACTCCTTGAGTCCAATAACCTTATTCATATTCATCGACATCACCATGGTGGCAGGGAACATGTTCATCAGCATCTGCCCTTGGAACCGCATGACTGAAAAAACGAAAATAATGTAAAAGTTACGCTGTTAAGTAGGTTGATTTTACTATTACTATCCTTTTTCTTATCGCAGGAACAGAATCAGACGCTTTTCCCGGGAATGGAGATGGGGGAGAATGCCTGGTTAGCAGATTGTGAAACTGCCTTGGGCAAGTCGTTGGGTGAAGCGGCTGATGTCGGCAAGCTCAACATCAACGATGCTGGCGACTGATTCTTGAATATCGCTTATTGACACTCCTGAGTCGGGGATGATTCTTACCGATGCTGTAAACGGCTGATCGATTGGTTTGCCGATTTGACTGCACAGAAAGAGTGATACCTCCTGTATACCTTCGACCTCCCTGTATATGCGTGCGGCGATCTCGCGTGCCAGTACATTATAGATTTTACCAACATGGTTGACCGGATTTTTGCCGGCAGCAGCTTCCAGGCTCAATGCTCTTCCGAATGATATAAGCCCGTTAACCCTGTTGCCCCGTCCTACCTCACCCCCATCAGCGCCATCGGCAGAAGTTCCGAGCACAGTCAGGTATATACCGCTCTCGCCGCGCGAAAGATCATCAAGCGTATTGATTTCTATGACAATCTTATCGAATGAAAGACCTTTTGCCGCGACAAATGCCTGCAGTGCTTCACGGACAGCCTCTTTGCGCTCAAAATAGACGGTTGTATCGGGGATATAACGGTCCACAAAAGCCATGGCAATGGTCAGTGTCAGAGTTTTGCCATCTCGGTATGCCATCACTTTCACATCTTCGCCAGTTTCAGGAAACGCCAGTTTAAAACTGGTGGAGTTCAAATACTGTTCGGTTTCAAGCACAAGGGATTCTGCGTTGCTGAGTGGCGCATACCCAACCCCGACAGAGGTATCGTTCGCCCCGATGACACTGCGGGAAAACAGATCGGTAAGTTCTACCGAACCCGGTTTGATCTCGTTCTGGAAAATGACATGAATGCGGGGATCAACAAAACGCAGATTCTTCCTGAGCCACTCTGTCGCCGCTGCTTCAGCAATTTCTGCGACTGGGATTCGGATTCCTTGGTACTCATAAGTTGCTCTGTCACCGAAAATGAATTTCATAGGTTCAATTAGAGTGCCTCCTCCAGGTTTTACAGCACTGATACCGGCAATCAGCAGCCCTTTGTCGATATTGTGATGCAGAATACATCCTGTAAGAGCAAGATAAGCCCTGCACAGGTCTATACAGACTGCCTCCATGACTGAGTCGCAGATGGTATCAGGATGACCCATACCCTTTCGCTCAATCAACTCGACCCTCTGCATGCCGGTGGAGGTGTTCCCCGCATGTTCGATAACAATGTTTCTTTTACCGTTCAAAGTCATCATGAAATGTTTTTGTTTATCGACAATGCTCTAAAAATATGGATTCCTCAGTTCATCGCCATCACAAAGAAGAAAGAAAGGCGAGGTGAGCGAGTGTCTCTTGTGAATTTATTTTGTTTATTAATGGCCTGAGTTTTTTGGGTGTTATGAGGCCAATTTTCAATAACGTGCATGAGGAATGTTATTTATGTGACTGGCGGGGCGCGAAGTGGAAAAAGTTCGTTTGCATTGCAGTTGGCAGCCCGCTATGAGAAAAAGGTTTTCTTGGCCACCGCCGAGCCGTTTGACGACGAAATGAAAAACCGTATCGGCAGGCACAGGGAGGAACGGGGCAAGCAGTTCATAACGATTGAGGAGCCTCTCTATCCTGAGCAGGCTCTCCTGAATCTTCCTGCTGGCAGTGAGGTTGTGCTGCTCGACTGTCTGACGGTCTGGGCAGGCAATCTTATGCACTTTTTTCAGGATGAGGGTGAAATCAGCACAAGGATTGATTGTTTTCTTGAAGCTCTGGATCATCCGCCTTGCGATATTATTCTTGTCTCAAATGAGGTTGGAATGGGTATAGTGCCGGAAAATGCCATGGCCAGGAGGTTTCGGGATATTGCAGGTATCGTTAATCAGAAAGTTGCTTCAAGAGCAACGGAGGCCTATCTTCTTTGCAGTGGTCTGCAGATCAGATTGAAGTAGTACCTTAAGAATGGAGTAGAGCGTCGTAATCGATAACTTTTTTTTTTGTGATCTTATTATGCAGAAAGAGTTGCAGCAGCTTATGAATCGCATTGAACCTGTTGACCGGTCGCTAAGTGCGGCTGCGCAGGCACATCTTGACGATCTTACCAAACCGCAGGGGAGTCTTGGCCGGTTGGAAGAAATTGCTTTAAAATATGTTCTGGCGACTGGTTTGCTGACACCCGTGCTCTCTAAAAAGAAAATCTGCTGTTTTGCCGCTGACCATGGTGTTGCGGCAGAAGGTGTCTCGGCTTTTCCGGCAGAGGTTACACCCCAGATGGTCTATAATATGCTCAATGGGGGTGCCGCAATCAACGTTCTGACTCGTCATGCTGGTGCAGATCTTGATGTTGTGGATATGGGGGTCAACCATGACTTTCCAGATCTGCCCGGACTTGTTAAAAGAAAGGTGAAGCCCGGAAGTGCAAATATAACCATTGGTCCTGCCATGAGCGAAGAGGATGCCTTGCAGGCCGTGTTGAGCGGTGCAGGGCTTGCGGTTGAGGCTTATAAGGCAGGCTACCATATTCTTGGAACGGGAGAGATGGGCATAGCCAATACCACTCCTGCCACAGCACTCTATTCGGTTATGCTTGATGTGCCGGTTGAGAGCATCACCGGAAGGGGTACCGGTATTGATGATGAACGTCTGAAGCATAAAATAGGAATTATCAAAAAGGCAATCGAGGTTAATGCTTCACGCTCAACCACACCCTTTGGTGCCCTTGCGGCGCTTGGCGGTTATGAAATTGCTGCAATAGCCGGCTTTGTGCTTGGCGCTGCCTCCTGCCGAGTTCCCGTCGTGGTTGACGGCTTTATCTCTTCCTCAGGAGCTGTTGTGGCTCTCAAGCTCTGTCCGGCAGTTGAAGACTATCTCTTTTTCAGCCATCTTTCCAATGAACAGGGTCACAGGGTGGTCATGCTGAAGCTTGGCGCCCGACCGATTCTTGATCTTGATCTCCGTCTTGGTGAGGGAACCGGAGCCGCACTCTCCATGCAGCTTATTGAGGGTGCGTTGAAAATTTATAATGAAATGGCAACCTTCAGCGGAGCACAGGTCAGTGAAAAAAGTGAAGAGTAACCGATGCTGAGCGGTTTGGTTACAGCCTTGAGAACATTAACGGTACTTCCTGTACCGGGAAAGGATACAAAAACCTTCAGCAGCTCTCTTTTCTGGTTTCCTGTAGTAGGCTTGCTGCTTGGACTCATTCAGGCTGCAATCAGCTATGCAGGGTATGCTGCAGGATGGAATGAACTTGCGGCTGCGCTTGTCGTGCTTGGCGGGATTATCTTGACCAGGGGAATGCATGTTGACGGTCTGGCTGATCTTGCTGACGGCTTCTGGGGTGGAAAGACGCGCGAGGCAGCCCTGAGGATCATGAAAGATCCGGACGTTGGTTCGTTCGGCGCAGTAGCTCTCTCAGGCATGATCCTGTTGAAATGGATTGCGGTTGTAAAGCTTGTTGCACTGGGAGCTTTCGGCTTTATTGCCGCCGGTGTGCTGCTTGCCCGCTGGGTGCAGGTTCTTCTTGCTTCAACACTGCCGTATGCCCGAAGCGAGGGAGGTACAGCCCGCTCTTTTGTGAAAGGAGCGGGATGGCTTCATACTCTTGTTACCTCGGCATTGACGCTTTCCTTTCTTTTTCCCCTTCTTCATTTTGAGTTTTATCCCTTTGCTGTCGCAGTTATTGCAGCGCTTGCCGCAGGATTGATTATCGGGATGTTGAGCTACAGAAAAATCGGAGGTGTTACTGGTGATGTGCTCGGAGCGGTCAGTGAGTTGACAGAGGTGTTCGTCTGGACTGCCTGTGCACTTTACGGAATCATTGGCGGGTAGTCCACCACTCTTCTCCGTAATTATAGTAAAGCTCTTCACCCTTCCGGATATTGCGAAGAGCATAGAGTACCATTTCCGGCCCCAGAGATGTTTCTTCGCGATAATAGGCGACATTAGGTGTCGATGAGTGGTTGAAGAGCATCCCATATCCCATGACCACCAGCCGGGCGGTTTCATAATTGCCGTAAAAAACATAATTAACCAGCTCACCGCCTATATCGCGATCACTTACCTCAATTGCAGGACAGCGCTCGATTATGGCTCCGTCTTTGATGTTTTCCGTTGCAAAGGCACCTCTTCCGCTGACTGTTGAAGCACTGATGACGATTGCTCCTCTTCTGATGGCCGGACGCTTTTTTTTGAGTAGGAAGCCGATGGCAACACCGACCGCTATGCCCGAGATAAGAACTAAAGAAAGGATGACGGGAAGGTTGGGCTCCATAAGTTTTTTCTATTGCTCAGATGCTCTCGATGCTGCGACAGAAAATGTAACATTTTCTCTGATTTTAGTGACAAGTGCAGAGGGATTGTCTCTTGGTTTTTCGGGAATGATGAATATGACTTTTTAGTTATATAACTTAAGGAGTTACAATTTTTTATCGTGAGGTTTTTGATTCTGGATAGTTTGATTGAAAGACGTAACAGGAGGAGGTTTATGCATGCAGGGCAATCCTTCAGGTAAAGGTCATGCTCAAACAGTTTTGAGAATCAGTGACCTTACGAAATCCTACATGATGGGCGAGGTGAGGGTTGAAGCACTGAAACATGTATCCCTTGATTTTTATTCGGGAGAACTTGCTGTTCTTCTGGGAGCATCCGGTAGTGGAAAGTCAACGCTTCTCAATATTATCGGGGGTCTTGATACTCCTTCATCAGGCAGCCTCTTTTTTCACGAACGCGAAATTACTGCCGCAACGGAAGCTGAGCTTACGGCCTACCGCCGTAGATCAATCGGTTTTGTTTTCCAGTTTTACAATTTGATATCAAGTCTTTCAGCGCTCGAAAATGTTCAGCTTGTTACCGAGATTGCTGAACATCCTATGCCACCTGAAGAAGCGCTCAAACTGGTCGGGCTTGCACATCGGCTCAACCATTTTCCAGCACAGCTTTCCGGAGGGGAGCAACAACGTGTGGCCATTGCCCGGGCGGTTGCGAAGCGGCCTGAACTGCTCTTGTGTGATGAGCCTACAGGAGCGCTTGATTTTCAGACGGGAAAACTTGTGCTTGATGTCATCGAGAAGGTCAATCGAGAGCTCGGCACGACAACGCTTATCATTACCCACAATGCTTCTATTGCAGGTATGGCTGACAGGGTTGTCCGTCTCAGCAGCGGAGAAATCTCTGAAGACCGGAGAAATCAGACACGGCTTTCACCTTCAGAACTGGTCTGGTAGGTAGAGCGATGAAACCACTTCGGAGAAAACTGCTGCGCGAGTTGCTGCGCCTCAAGGGTCAGATGCTTGCCGTTGCAGCTGTTGTTGCCTGTGGTATTTCAGTGTTTGTTTCCATGAGCAGCGTTCAATATTCACTTGAGGCTTCGCGTGCACGCTATTACAGCAGGTATCGGTTTGCGGATGTTTTTATGCAGGTTAAGCGTGCTCCGGAATTTTATCTTGAAACCGTTCGCAGCATTGCGGGGGTAGCTTCTGTTAATTCCCGCATTGTGGCTGATGTGACTCTCGATGTTCCGGGACTTGACGAACCGGCAACGGGAAGGCTGGTCTCAATACCCGACTATAGAACGCCGGTTTTGAACGATCTTTTTATCAGGAGCGGTCGTTATATCGATCCGGGTAAACCTGAAGAAGTCGTCGTCAGTAAACCTTTTCTTGAGGCCAACAGACTTGCCCCGGGCGACCATCTCACTGCAGTGATCAATGGAAGAAAAAAAGAGCTGCTCATTGTCGGTATGGGTCTCTCTCCGGAATATATTTATGAGGTCCAGCCTGGTGCTTTTTTCCCTGATAAGCGCCGGTTCGGGGTAATCTGGATGAGCCGGAGGGCGCTTGAGTCGGCGTTTGATATGAGCGGCGCCTTCAATGATCTCTCCTTGACGCTTGCTCATGGCGTATCGGAAAAGAATGTCATCGTGCAGCTTGATAACCTGTTCAGTCGCTACGGATCGCTTGGCGCCTACGGTCGGAGTGAGCAGCTTTCTGACCGCTTTATTGCTGATGAAATCAAGCAGGTGGGCATTCAGATTACCTTTCTGCCCGGAGTCTTTCTTGCTGTGGCGGTTTTTTTGCTCAATATTGTTCTTCGTCGTCTTGTTGCAACCCAGCGCGACCAGATTGCCGTACTCAAGGCGATAGGCTATTCCAATGAAGATGTCGGGCTTCACTATCTTGGTTTTGCGATGATTCCTACGGCAGTAGGAGCGGTTGTCGGGACTGCGCTTGGAGCCTGGCTTGGCCGAGGTATGATGAATATCTATGCCGATTTCTATAACTTTGCTGAGCTGGTGTACACGTTTCGTTTTGAAAATGTTGCACTTTCGGTTCTGTTAAGTTTTGCGGCAGCGCTTGTCGGAGCACTTGGTGCGGTACGCAAAGCGGTTGCACTCCCTCCGGCTGAAGCGATGCGTCCTGATTCACCCGTCATGTATAAACCTGGCGTGCTTGATCGCGCATCGTTGCGCAAAAAAATACCGGTGTCAATAAAAATTATTGTCCGTGACCTTGAACGTCGTCCATGGAAAGCTTCCATTACCGTGCTTATGATCTCTCTTGCCGTTGCCATTCTTATTGCTGGCCGCTATACCTATGATTCGGTTGATCGTATGGTTCAGGTAGAGTTTGCAGAGAAACATCGAGAGGATGTGACCCTGATTTTCAATGATCCCAAGCCTCCGTCAGTGGCCTATACAATAGCTTCGCTTGACGGAGTGCTTGAACATGAATATTACCGTGATGAGCCGGTCAGGATGCGCTTTGGTCATCGTTTCCGCCGGATCTCCATCAAAGGGATGCAGTCAGCAGAGGGCCTGCAGCGCCTGGTGGATAAAAATGGCCGTCAGTTCACCCTTCCCCCTGACGGGATCGTTCTGACCTCAGCTCTTGCAGACATTCTTGGAGTCCGTCCGGGTGAAAGGCTTCAGCTTGAGTTTCTTCAGGGCAGGCAGCTTCATCGCGAAGTGTTTGTAGGTGCTGCCATTGACGAAATTCTCGGGCTTTCAGCCTATATGAATCTTGCCCAGCTGAACCGTCTGGCAGGGGATGGAGGGGTGCTGAATGCAGCTTATTTGCGTATTGATCAATCAAAGGCAGGCGCGCTTTACACAACATTCAAGAAAATGCCTGGAGTGTCGGGAATTATGATGCTTAAGGCTATTAAAGAGAGTTTTGAGGAGCTGATAGCCCGAAGCATGACCACTTCAACACTTATTCTGACCTCTTTTGCCTGCGTTCTGGCTTTTGCCGTGGTCTATAACGGGGCTCGGATTTCGCTTTCTGAGCGGGCCCGTGAACTCTCAAGCCTCAGGGTTCTTGGAATGTCGAAAGGTGAAATTTCCTTTATTCTGCTTGGCGAACAGGCCCTGCTGACCCTGTGTGCCATACCGGTCGGATTTATGATTGGTATTGCCCTTTCCGCTCTTCTTGCGCATGCGCTCAGCTCAGAACTTTATCGCCTGCCGCTTGTCTTCAGTGCCTATAACTTTCTCTTTGCCTTTACGGTTATTGTTGTTGTATCGGTTGTGTCCGGCTTTGCTGTCCACAGACGTCTTTCAGGTCTTGATCTTGTCGAGGTTTTAAAAACCAGGGAGTAGATGATGGTACTATCGAAAACACAGCGCTTAGCTGCAATATCCCTTGCGGCGGTTGCTCTCATTCTTTTTTTTGTCTTTAAACCCTCTGCGCTTCCTGTTGATTCAGGCGACGTCCGGCGCGGCCCTCTGCAGATTACTCTTGATGCCGAAGGAATGACTCGGGTGAATGACCGTTATGTGATTGCTGCACCGGTAACAGGGAAGCTCATGAGAATAACACTCGAAGAGGGCGACCGTGTGCTGAAAGGAGAAGTAGTCGCGGCGGTGGTGCCTCCTGAACTGAATTCACGTGAGTATAAAGAAGCTTCTGCAAGAGCTCTCTCAGCCCGCGCATCGCTTGATGAAGCGATAGCCCGCGAGCGAAGGTCTCTTCTTGGTTTTTCACAGGCAGATCGTCGTTCAGAACGCTACCGTAAACTCTACACCGAGGGTGCGGTTTCAAAAGAGGCATTCGAAATTGCAGAGAATGAAGCAGGAGTGCTGAAAAGGGAGGTTGAGGCTGCCCGTTCAGCAGTTGAAGGAGCGCGTCAGGGTTATGAGGCTCTTCAGACACAGGTTGACCGGAAGATATCCGGGAAACCCGTTACTGCTCTCTCCCCTGTTGACGGGAAGGTTCTGCGGGTTCATGAAAAGAGCGAGCGGGTTATCAATTCGGGCTCTCCGGTTCTTGATATCGGCGATCCTTCTGCAATCGAAATAGTAATTGATGTGCTCTCTTCCGATGCCACAAAGGTTCGGCCTGGAAATCGGGTATTGATCCGTGATTGGGGTGGCGAAAAGGAGCTTGAGGGAGTTGTGAAAACCATCGATCCGGCTGCATTTACCAAGACATCGGCACTTGGTATCGAAGAAAAACGGGTGAATATCATCGCTCTCCTGAAAGAGTATGAACCTCTTCTTGGCGACAACTTCCGCGTTCAGGCAAAAATTGTTCTGCGTGAGGCCGGTAATGTACTGCAGGTACCTGTAAGCAGTCTGTTCAGAGGGAGAGATGATTGGCACCTTTTTGTGATCGAGAATGGCAAAGCTATAGAAAGAAGTGTAAAAATCGGGATGCGTGGAACCTTTCAGGCCGAGGTCCTGTCCGGAGTAAGTGCTGGTCAGAAAGTCGTAGTGCATCCGACCAATGAACTCAAGGATGGGGCGAGTGTAAAATTGCAGGAGTAAAAAGCCTCTTGTGTTTACTTGACAATCCCGATTTAAAATTTTTATCAAACCTGTTAACGGCTTATGTTAACACCATGGAATAGGATCTTGTATTGTTTGATAACTCAATCGGAGTTGCTATCGTTATTCAACAACCTCTATCGGTAGTTATTATCGGCGGGGGAGCCGCAGGAATGTCCGCAGCTGTTGCTGCACGACGGGGTGCTGAAAGTGCCTCTGTAGAGTGTTTCATAACTCTATTGGAGCGAAATGCCCGGCCAGGGACAAAAATCAGGATCTCAGGAGGGGGGAAGTGTAATGTAACCCATCAGGGAACTCCTGCCGAGATTCTGGAGCAGGGGTTTCTCCGAAAAAATGAACGGCGTTTTTTGCGCAATGCTCTTTACGGTTTTTCAAACACTGATCTTCTTGAACTGTTGCATTCCCGTGGAGTTGAAACAGAGGTGCGGCCGGACGGCAAGGTGTTTCCGCTGAGCGGAGATGCTTCTTCTGTAGCTGTGGCTTTTGAAGAGTTGCTGAAGGAGTTATCGGTTAAGATTATCTCCTCATGCAGGGTAAGGAACGTTGAGCTGAAGGATGGCATGTTTCTTATTACTGCTGCCGCTGAACCCTTGGCTGCTGATGTTGTTATTCTGGCTACAGGCGGTGTTTCCTACTCAAAAACAGGCACCACAGGTGACGGCCTCATCATTGCCCGAAAGTTGGGTCATTCCATCAAAGAGTCCTCGGCTGCGCTGGCACCGGTTTATACGCTCAAAGCTCCTCCAGCCTCTCTATCAGGCATTTCCCTTCGTTCGGCAGGCCTTGTCGCTTCTGCTGGCGGCAAAACTGCTGAGCGGCGCGGTGACCTGCTCTTTACGCATCGCGGTTTCAGCGGGCCTGCTGCGCTCTCGCTTTCGCGCGATATTGCCGGGCTCTGCCGTGAGTTTGGCAGCGCATCTCTATTTGCCGATCTCTTTCCAGAACACACTCCCGCTGAACTTGATCAACTACTGCTTCAGCATGCACGCAGACATGGAGCCCAGATGGTTCGAAAGTTCCTCCAGATATGTCCGATAGCTCCTCTTAAAAAAGGGCTCAGCGAGGCACCGCAGGGCACAATTCCCACCGCTCTTGTCCCGTTTATTATTCGTCACGCCCTCCTCGAAATCGACATAACCTGGAGCACCCTTCAAAAGGAGCAGAGGCACTCTCTCCTTACAGTCCTGAAGAGGTTTCCGCTCGGTGCGGTTCGCAGTGTGCCGATCGATCAGGGCGAAGTCTCTGCCGGAGGAGTTGACCTGGGAGAAGTGAATCCAAAAACCATGCAGTCAAGGATTGTACCGAACCTCTTTATATGCGGCGAACTGCTTGACTATGCAGGAGAAATAGGCGGCTATAACCTACAGGCCGCCTTCTCCACCGGCTGGACCGCCGGTACAAGCGCACTGAAAAAGGCCTGAATAAAAAAAGAGAAAGGCCTCCCTGTCTGTCATCCCGACCAACAAAGCTGTCATCCCGACCAACGGGAGGGATCCTATCCTCATTTCTCAGCACTCAAAACTAAGCACACTCCTCCCCTCTGTCATCCCGACCATCAAAGCTGTCATCCCGACCAACGGGAGGGATCTCTCCCCCTCACTTCTTCAAGAGCAAGAATACGCAGGCTCTTTCGTTGCCAAATTCATCGTTCTGATTTCAAACCTCGTATGTTCGAGGTCAAACGTGAACTTCGGGTTGTCGTGAAACATGACGAGCTTCTTTTTAAAGCGGACTTTCATCGGAACGCTCACCTTGCGTTCATCGCCGCAGACGTTGTTTTTAACGCCGGGATGAAAAAGTTCGGCTTCTTGTGCCTTGACGGTGACATGTACTGCATGGTCGACAGTACTGAGGGCCTCTATTGAGCCATCTTCGGAGAGCTGCACAGAGTTGATGTCCCCGTGTATTCCATTCGGCTCGTTATCCCAGGATGTTATGATGCCAATCGGTGTGTGGATGTCAATTTTTTTCTGAGGCTCAAACGAACGTATTGCGCCTGACTCATAAAAGGCAAGCCCTTTCCGCACGATAATCTCTCCCATCGGGGTCGTTACCGTGAGGGTCTGACCAGGCCAGAGTGTTATGCTTTTCAGTGCGCCGCTTTCGTAGAACTGCAGACCTATCAGCTTGGCAGTAAGTTTCCCAACCGGCGAGTTGAAGGTGATGTCCTGAGCGAGAGCAAATTCATTTTTCCACGACCAGAAGCCGCTCAGTTTACCATCAAGCGAAAATATCCTTTTAATGCTGCCGTTTTTATGAAATGTAACCAGTTCAGCGGGGATGCTGCCGACCGGCGTTTCAAGGATGGTTTGTGACTGCAGGGCAATTGATTTCAGTGAACCGTCCTTATAGAAATACATTGGCTTGACCGAACGTCGCCCCATGTCTTCGGCTTCGTACTGTGGAATCAGCGTGCCGTATGGGGTTTTAAGGCTGTTTTCTTCAGTGACAAGACAGCCGTCCATTTTGCCGTTCGAAAAGAGGCTGCGAAACTCAACTCCTGTAAGGTCGCCGTAGGGTGTGCTGACTGTAGACATGATTATTGCATTTATATTATGTGTTGAACAAGCCATTCCGCATATATCATAGCAATAACTATGCCGATAAAAATTATCCTATTTTAAGTTATTATATATTAATATTTTAATATTCTTTGTGGTGGGCGCGATTCAGGGTGGAATAGAGCCAATTTTGTAGGAATCAGATCGTGATCTACATTATTGTAGAAAAAAAAATCCACAGAACCCTTTTGAGACTCTGTGGATGAATGACGTAATGTGAGGTTGTGCTGGACGATCTTATTTGCCGTAGAGATGCATGGTATTGACTGGTTTCCCCTGCAGTTTCAGGTAATAGAAGAGCTGTGCCTTGTGCTGATTAAAATGATCAATCATGCTCAGCAGGCGTTTTCCCAGGTTGACAGGTGTCGGATCCCATGGTGCCGGTGCCAGCTTGGAAGAAAGATCCTCCTCGCTGCAGATGGTTACAGCCTCAAGAGCTGTTTGCCTGTCGGTCGCGAGCAGTGCAAGTGCCTCATCAAGAGTGGAGACACTCTTCAGCTTTTCAGCTGGAGGAAGATTTTTTTCAGTCGCTTTATCATGCATATCGCTGTGCGCAGGCATTGCCCACTGGCCGGTGGTAAAACCTTTTATGGGCATCCCGCACGACTGGGTGAGGTGGAAGAGCAGTTGTCCGGTTGTCATCCAGTTGTTCGTTTCAGATGGTTTCCAGGAAAGATCGTTTTCATCAAGAAGCTTTATAAGGCGCTCGGTGACGTTGAACGTTTCCGTGATTTGTTCCTGTAACAGTTCATGCCAGTTCATGTTCTTATATTTTAAAGGGTTATTTGCTCTTGAATAAATATCTCATACCAATGGTCATTTCAAGCTGTTTGGAGTTGAGGGTAAAAACCGAATCGTTGTATTTTGGTCCGCCCATGCCGATTTTGGGATTGGTTGATATGCCGCATCCCTCTGTAGGCAGGCCGAAAAAGTTTTTATCCATCTTGCCGTTGCCGTTTTCGTCATGCAGGACGCTGATGGCGTAGGTGCCATAAGGAACGTTTTCGAACACAAATGTATCTTCCGTAGCGGTGATTTTTTTTACAAGCGTAGCATACGAGCGTTCAGGCGTGTCGGGGAACCCCTTTTTTGAGGCGTACAGCGAAGCTCCAAGCATGCCATTAAGATTTCTCAGCCCTGTTATGTGAACGGTGATGCTGCCGGTCTGTGTAGGATCGACGGTTGCTTGCGAGGCGTTCTCAGCCAGCAGTGGGGCAGTTGCAGTAAACAAGAGTGCGACGACAAACATTACAAATTTATTCATAGCGTAAAACATGCTTTTCGGTTTCTGAAATCAGCGTAACCTTTCTCTGCTTTTTTTGCAGTACAACAATATCGATATTCCGAAATTCCCATACAACCCAAAGATTACAATCCACCACAACATCCTGCCTTTTCGCCTACCGCCCCTCTGAATAAATAGAGGTGTCCTTATGTTCATTTTATGTTACAATTAGGTTACTTTTACCATCTTTTGTATTTTTGAGCAACTTGATAGCCCCATTGCTTATCGAGTGATAAGCGATATCTTGGAGCTTTTTTATTCTTGGTTATGCCGTTTTAGTCTACAGCGCAAACCATCTACACTTCACCATTCATAATAGTCTCGCCATGGCGATGAGCGAAGAACATATACGTCAATTAAGGATTCATTTTGATGGGACAGCAACCCTTGATCATACGCTCCCCGCCTCAGTATTGGTGCAGGCGCTTGATAGGTTCCAAAGGGTTGTTCATCTTATCGCTATGGCTGAAGAAGGTAGGGAGGTCCAGCAGCGTGCAAGAGTCACTCGAGAGATCGAACGACGCTTCCCATTGGTTTGTAGTTTGCCAGAACAAGGCGGATATGCGCTCCCTATTACTATTGGAGGACCCTCGGCTCAATTATTTGATGAACAGGAATGCGAAAAAATAGCCCGCAATACTCGCCAAGCCATTGAGGCTGTTAATACCGGTGATGCAAGAATCCTTGGTCGTATTATCCCTGACATGTTTTATCGACGTAACGTCCTTAACGCATTAGAAGCAATGCAACCAGGCCGCCATTCTGGTCTGATTATAAACATCGAGGATTTCAATGAACAGAAAATTTTTGATGGGTCAACTGCTCCAGATAAAATCAGACAACTTTTAGCTCCGCAAACAAGCGAAGTATCTCCATCAGATTTGGGGTATGTAACTGGCACATTGATTGAAATGAAATTTAATGAGCGGAGACTGAGTCTTAAATTACCAGGTTCTAACCGATCACCACTGACTGCAACCTACAGCGAAGATTTTGAACCCGTTTTATTGAGTCATCCCCGCGAACTCATTCAGGTTCACGGAAATATTGTCTGGAATGATGATGGATCCCCGCAGTCCATCTCTGATGTTGATGAGGTTCTCGAAATTGATGAAAGCTCGATTGATATTTTCATGGTTGAATTAGATGGTACCGTTCTTAAACCTAAACACGCATTGTATTCTGATGTTTCATTTGACAGGGAAACCTGGCTATATCAAGCAGATGGTCCTTTTGATATTCTTTTGAATGCGCTTACTCGCCCCTGTCTTGAAACTCAACTTTATGAAGAACTGACAATGCTTTGGTTAGAGTATGCAAAAACAGATCCGATCACTTTAACTCAAGATGCAAAACAATTGCGCGAAGAACTTCTTGACAGTTTTGAGGAGATATCCAATGCCAATTAAAAGACGCGAAGTTGAGGCAGCCTTAGAACGTAAGGGGTTCAAAAGGGTGGAGACGGACCATTCGACCTTCATATACTACTCTCAAGCTAATCAGAAAAGCCGAGTTCGAACAAAGACATCTCATGGGACAGGCCATCGGGATATTTCTGATAATCTTCTGTCGAGTATGGCTAAACAGTGTAAATTGAACAACAAACAATTTCATGATCTTATTGAATGCCCTCTCAGCCGAGAAAAGTTTGAACATATTCTTGTTAAGCAAGGTTTCGTAGATCAGGACTGAATAGTTTTTCTATTCAATTGTAGCGTAATGATCAATTAAGGAAAAGCTACAACATGAAGCAAGAAAACCGATTCCCTCCTATCAGGTATATAAAGGCGAGCTCTCCCAACTGTTCGATACCGCACAACTTGATGCCAATCACCGAGCAGGCGTAACTGCAAAGCTGGATTAAAAGTGATTTTGCATGAATTACAGCGGGCCGCTATCGGTAACAGATTGAATTTCTTTTCGTTACTCTGCATAATCGCATATATAGTACATTACAGCATGGAGTGATTTCAGTTGGTATTTCCCGTGAAAAATCGGGTTCAAGAAATATTGTCTTTCGATACAAAATTTTGATAAGCTGGAGACCATTTGGATGAATGTCTTCAAGACTCACGCATGTATCATCGAGGATTATTCCTCCTACATACACAGCTTTATCTCTATAGCTGACCTGGAAATTCGTCAGGTTGTTGATCGGGCTTTAAGTACGGGGAAGCTTTGGCCAGAACCACTCTTGCAGTTCAACCCTTCGTTTGAAATGTTCGGCGGGCTTGATGAGCTGATAAAGTCGAAGACGCTGCATGGGGCGATTGGTGAAATATTCAAAGGCTACAAACTCTATCGTCATCAGGTCGAGGCTATACGTTCAGGGACTACCGGCAAAGATTTTATTGTTACTTCAGGTACGGGCTCGGGTAAATCGTTGACCTATATAGGCTCGATTTTTCATCACCTTCTTTCCAATCCTGCGGCGAAAGGGGTTACGGCTGTTGTAGTCTATCCTATGAACGCCCTTATTAACTCTCAATTCGAAGAGTTTACCCGATATAAAAAAGAATTACGAAGATGCTACGGGGAATGAGTTTCCGATCATCTTCGGGCAGTATACTGGTCAGGAGGGTGAGGATGCACGGGCAAAGATGCGAGAAAACCCACCGCATATTCTTCTCACCAACTACATGATGCTGGAGCTGTTGTTGACCCGTGTGCGAGAGCGTAACACCAACCTTGAGCAGTGTGCTCTTTTGGCAATCGAATACGAGGATCTTGACGAAAATATAGCTGAAGACAAATTCTGGGCGGTATCGCCACTTTTTGGTGTGCTGGATCATGCCGATCGGAAAGAGCTGGTTACGACGATTCTGGACTTTTTCCGGCTGGAATTTGCCATAGACAGTGAGAATTTTCTGACCCAGTCACGCATACAGGAGTCCGAGCGGCAGTTCCGTGAGTCGTTAAAACAACCCTGGTCTCTTGACAGTAATGAGAAGCTCCATGAACCCTATTACATCCGGTATCAGAAACTGAGTAAAACGGCCAAGCTCTACACCAAAAGTATGGGGCCTGCCAGCTCTCTTGGGAAGTTCATCAAAGATTATGTGAAGCGCCATACCATCGATATTGACCTCAAAAAAGATGGCTATTGGGAGTTGATCTTGCAGACAATGGAGATGCTGGAGCAGGCTGACTATCTGAAGGAGTGAGCAGAATGAAGAGGTGAAAATCTATCGGCTGAGACTGGAGAGGGTTATCTGGACTGTGGGTAATGATGCAACCGTCAAGGCGGACTTTATTAAGCGACGCTCTTACAAAAAGCAAACACCTCAGCCCAACCTGTTTTTCCAAAATCTCTATCGTCGTGATTTCTCGACCATGAAGCGGCTTCGGAGTGAAGATCATACCGGGCAGCTGAATAATGAAACTCGAATGGAGCGTGAGGAGCGCTTCAGGGCAGACTGGTATACCGATGAATGACGCGTGGTATGAGGATGGTGATTATAAAACAGAGACATCAGCGCCCTTTTATGCGGTGAGGAGTTTTTAGAGCGATGGCACGTCGGTTTGCGATTGACCGGAGGCGGATGCTCCCCCATCAGCGGGCGTTTTGGGAGTTGCCGAATTTTGTGAAGCTGCTGGTTGGGGGGTATGGGTGCGGGAAGACGCATATCGGGGCGTTGCGCTCGATTTGGAGTTCGTCGTTCAATGCCCCGATTCCGGCGCTCTATGTGTCGCCGACCTATAAGCAGGCGAAGAAGACGGTTGTTATTTCGATCAAGGAGATTTTGAGCAGGGGCTGGGTGCTGTACCGGTATAACAAGACGGATCATGAGTTTATTATTCCGGGGTGGAACGGGACGATCTGGATTGCAAGCGGTGATGAGCCGGAGTCGTTGAAGGGGCCGAACCTGGCGACGGCGGGGATTGATGAGCCGTTTTTGATGAAGGAGGAGATTCTGCAGGTGGTGTTGTCGCGGCTGCGGCATCCGGAGGCGAGGTTGCGGGAGCTGTTTTTGACGGGGACGCCGGAGCAGTTGTGGGGGTATGAGCTGGCTCAGAATGTGGATGGGCGGTATGATCTGGGGACGTTGATCGGGCGGCCTATATGGAGGGGCGGTTTGTGAATCTGGTGGCGGGAAGGGTCTACCGGCATTTTGAGCGGTCGATGGTGGCGGAGCGGGCGGTTCCTGAGGGGGCGGCGGTGATGGCGGGTATTGATTTCAATGTGGATTATCTGACGGCGGAGCTGTTTTTTGTTGCGGGTGCGGGGGTGCATTTTTTTGATGAGATCAGGTTGTCGGATGCGACGACGTTTGAGCTGGCGGAGCGGCTGCATGAGCGGTTCCCCGGGATAACGGTTTTTCCTGATCCATCGGGCAGGGATCGGCGGACTTCTTCGTTGGCTTCTGATTTTACCATTCTGCGGGACAAGGGGTTCAGGGTGGAGGCCCGCCCGGCTCACCCGCCGGTGCGGTCGCGGGTGAATGAGGTGAACCGGTTGTGCCGGGAGGGGACGCTGACGGTTTCGGCGAGGTGCGTTCATTTGTTGCGGGATATGGATCTGGTGCGGTGGCGGAATGGTGAGATTGATAAGGTGACGAATCCGGCGCTGACTCATGCGTCTGATGCGGCAGGGTATGCTGTGGAGAAGTTGTTTCCGGTGCGGCTGCCGGAGCGGGTGTATGGGAGGGAGCCGGGGCATTGGAGGGCTTGAAGAGAATGATGAATTATGAATGATGAATTATGAATGATGAATGGAGGGATGGGATGAGCAAGCGGGCGGAGCTGGAGGGGGTTCATCGGTTGTATCGGGCGAATTGCGCGGAGTGGGAGTTTTTCCGGACGGCGTATCTGGGGGGCCGGGAGTGGGAAGAGGCTTCCCTTCTGTACCGGTATCTGAATGAGACGGCGCCGCAGCTTGCCGAACGGCTGAAGCAGACGCCGATGGAGAATCATTGCAAGTCGGTGGTGCATACGTACAGCGGGTTTATCTGGCAGGTGCCTCTCCGAAGCGGAGTTTCGGGGCTCTGGAGGGGAATCGGGCGGCGCTGGCGTTGAACGTGAATGCGGACAAGGAGGGTGGGTCGCTGAATGAGGTTATGAAGGGGGTGCAGCTTTGGGCGTCGGTGTTCGGGTGTGCGTGGGTGGTGATGGATAAGCCTGCGGTTCGGGGGACGACGAAGGGTGATAAGATCAGCCGGGATATCCGGCCTTATCTGAAGTTGTATTTTCAGCTGCATGTGCTGGACTGGCGGTTTGAGGAGTCGGGGTCGGGCTGTTATGAGCTGACCTGGTTGAAGGTGCGGCAGCGGGTGGATGGGGGGAATAGCTCAAATGGTGAGGGATGGGTGTACCGGTTGTGGAGTCGGGAGCGGGTGGAGGTTTGGCGGGTTGATGGTGAACATGAGGCGGTGCTGGTTTCGGAGGGGGTGAATGAGGTTGGTGTGGTGCCGGCGGTGGTACACTATAACACGAAGCCGCTGGAGCGCGGGGTGGCGGTGAGTGATTTGCAGGATGTGGCGCGGATGCAGCGGTCGATGTATAATGATTTGTCGGAACTTGCCCAGATGGTGCGGGGGTCGAACCATAAGACGCTGGTGAAGAACCGAGGTGATGATGCTTCGACGGGCGCGGGGGGCGTGATTGTTATGCATGAAGATACGGTGCCGGAAAAGAAACCGTATTTGTTGCAGGCGGATGCGGAGGCGTTGTTGGGGTTGCTGCAGGCGATTGAGATGAAGGTGGAGATGATTAACCGGATGGCGCATTTGACGCCGGTGCGGACGTACCGGTCAGCAGTGGCATCGGGGGTGGCGATTGAGACGGAGTTTCAGATTTTAAATACGCTGCTGGCGGAGAAGGCGGCTCAGCTTGCGGTGACGGAGAACCAGTTGTTCAGGATTTTTTGCCGGTGGGAGGGGGTGGATTATGATGGAGCTAATGTGGTGGTGACCTATCCGCAGCGGTTTGAGTTGCGGGACCGGCGGGCGGATCTGGACTTTCTGGTGCGGGCGAAGGAGGTGACGGCGAAGATCGGGTCGCCGACGTTGCAGCGGGAGATTGACCGGCAGTTGGCGCGGATGGTGCTTGAGCGGAATGATGTGCTGGAGGTGGTTGAGGGGGAATTGCTTGGGGGTTCTGTTAGTGCTGGAGGTGGAGGGTGAAGTGTTTATTCTGCGTCTTCGAGAAGGCTTGGAGGTAAAAGCGATGCATCTGCAAAAATAACAACTACCTACATTGAGCATAAACCCCAGAGATATTAGCATAGAATGATATGTTTCCCAGTAAACATGGGTAGAGTTTTAGCGGTATTGATATGAGGATGGAATTATGCAGTAGCCTACAACTAGGGGTTGCTTGCTCATATCATGTAGATACAAAAACTCATTCTCTCGACGAACTCCTTGTGTCGCGTTGGTCGGGAATTGAACAACTATCACAACCCCATTTGGAGATGCTGGCGATCTGCGCTCACAAGCGTATCGCAGAGAAAGAGGACTCGTTTTGATGAAGGATATCGAAGGAAGCTGCTGTGTCAGTCGAAATCCTTCTTTTTTAATTGAGTTAAAAGCTAACTCTGACGTGCCGTGAAAGAAAATAGCTGGGTCGTTTTCTAAGTCGAATGGAAACACTTGATACTCAAGTTCTTCAATGTTTTCAGGGAATTCGTATTGTTTCATATCCATCGATATCTTTTTGCCTAACAAAAAGTTAAGTGGAGCCGGAGCAGCCCGGCTGGCAGCTATCGGCTTGAGCTACTGGTTATGTATTTACTGTTCTCTTTTTCTTACGTCTTTCTTTTGCATAGTGGCCGGTCTGTCGCCAACTTTGACCAACTCCCTTGTTGCCTCTTTGAATGCCAGCCCGTAGTCTATGTTCGCGGCTTGAATGGCATTTATTTTCTTTATGACCGAATCAACTAATCTACGATTTTCTTGTATCTGCGAATTGAGAAGCTTTTCCTGTGCACAGTCCTTTTGGAGATTGCTGAAAACTGAACTTGCTATATTTTCGTGGACAGGGTAAGAAGCCATATCTTCAAACAAAAGGAGATATGAGACATGACACAGACAGGTAACGAGAGTCGCAGACAGTACAGCAAAGAGTTCAAGGTTGATGCAGTTGAGTTGATGATGCGCAGTAATAAATCAATCACAGAGACAGCTGCCAGTTTAGGAATCAGGCCTGATTTGCTGAGCCGGTGGAAAAAGGAATATTCAGCGAACAAAGCTGCTCCTTTTCCCGGCAGCGGGCATCTGAAAGATCCAGAAGAAGAGCGGTTCCGCAAGATAGAACGAGAACTTCGAATAGTTACTGAGGAACGAGAAATATTAAAAAAAGCACTTGCTGTGTTCTCAAGGACACCCTTCTAAAATATTCATTTATTGAAGGTTATAAGAGTACTTTTGCTGTCAGAACCATGTGCCGTGTTCTGAATGTTTCTGACAGCGGATATTACCAGTGGACACAGCGATCTGAAAGCAACCGTAGTAGAGAAACCAGGAAAGTGAAAGAAGCCATCATAAGGATCCATAAGGAAAATCGTGAAATCTATGTTAGTCCTCGGATTGCCGTTTGCCTGCAAGAGGAAGGTTTTCGGTGTAGTAAACCAAGGACAGCCCGATTAATGCGAGCTATGGGGCTTCGGTCTAAAGTGGCTAAAAAATTCAAGGTAACGACAGACTCAAACCATAAGGAACCGATTGCTCATAACCTTCTGGATCAGGTGTTTGTGGGCGATTTTATCAATGACGCATGGACGAGTGATCTGACGTATGTTTGGACTGGCAGTGGCTGGCTCTATCTGACGGTCATTATGGATCTGTACAATCGTGAAATTATCGGTCACTCATTCAGCAAGAGAATGACGACTGAAACAACGGTAAATCCAGCTCTGGATATGGCATTGATGCGCCGGAAACCACCTCGTGGTGTCGTTATTCATTCGGATCGAGGTATCCAATATGCGAGTGTATCCTTCAGGAAGAAGCTTGCGAAACACGGTCTGATTCAGAGTATGAGTGGCAAAGGTAATTGCTATGATAACGCCGTCACAGAAACCTTTTTCAAAACCCTGAAAACTGAATTGGTGTATACAGAACACTATCGAACGCGAGAGGAGGCCCGTCACAGTATATTCGAATTTATTGAAGTATTTTACAACAGGAAACGGAAGCACTCAACGTTAGGGTATAAATCACCCGTTGAGTTTTTACGTTATAATCAACAACCAATAGTTATGGCTTCTTGATGTGTCCATTTTTTTGTTGCAAGTCCACTGCCTGTCTTGCTGGATCAAGCGGCTATAGATTGTTCGGCGGGCTTTGTGCCACCCGCCCTGTCTGGTTTTGAATTCAGTATACTCCCAGATCGCTCTTTTATCCTTGGAAGAAAAAGTATGCCAGTCTGTGGCCAACCCTGCAGCATTCATGACATTGGGATAGTGCTTGCCACCACAGTAGTAGCCGACCTTGAGGTACTCCATGAT
>Ga0364862_1007_pt1 | contig 112447 bp, 111 predicted proteins | sample SorcelAu500001C4_2_FD_206918 | JGI IMG/M metagenome (GOLD analysis project Ga0364862, IMG submission 206918) | Enriched cells from Trout Bog Lake Hypolimnion, Wisconsin, USA - BchlTB.Aug13.5000.01.C4 | ecosystem: Environmental > Aquatic > Freshwater > Lake > Hypolimnion/Profundal zone | place...
AAGCTCGGCCTCGCCCTCGATGGCAGCAGCAAACGCAACTACAAGGAACGGCTGGAACCTCTGCGCAAGAAGCGCATGGTATTTATCTTTGACGAATGCCACCGTTCGCAATTCGGCGAAAACCACAAAGCCATCAAGGAGTTTTTTCCCAACTCCCAGCTCTTCGGCTTTACCGGCACGCCGATTTTTCCCGAAAACGCCACTTATCAGCAGATTGAAGGGCTGCAGGCCTCCTGGAAAACCACGGAAGACATCTTCCAGCAGCAACTGCACGCCTACACCATTACGCACGCCATCGAAGACAACAATGTTCTGCGCTTCCATATCGACTATTTTAAGCCTGAAGGCAAACACAAGCTCAAGCCGGGCGAAACAATGACCAGAAAAGCCATTGTCGAAGCCATCCTCCAAAAACATCATACCGCCACCTACGGGCGCAAGTTCAACGCCATTCTGGCCACAGCATCCATCAACGACGCCATTGCCTATCACGGCCTTTTCAAAACCATGCAGGTAGAGAGAGAAGCCGGAGAGAGCAACTTCCTCCCCCTGAACATTGCCTGCGTCTTTTCCCCGCCCGCCGAAGGCAACAAGGATGTCCTGCAGATTCAGGAAGACCTGCCGCAGGAGAAGGCCGACAACCAGGAAGCCCCTGACGAAAAGAAGGCGGCTCTCAAATCCATCATTGCCGACTACAACGCTCGCTACGGCACCAACCACCGCATCGACGAATTCGACCTATACTATCAGGATGTGCAAAAGCGCCTCAAAGATCAGCAATATCCCAATCAGGACTTGCCGCATGCGCAGAAGATTGACGTTGTTATCGTGGTGGATATGCTGCTCACCGGCTTCGACTCCAAGTTCCTGAACACCATTTACGTGGATAAAAACCTCAAGTACCACGTTCTGATTCAGGCCTTCTCCCGTACCAATCGCGTCTTGAATGGCACCAAGCCCTACGGCACCGTACTCGACTTTCGCCAGCAGGAAAGTGCGGTTAACTTGGCCATCGCCCTCTTTTCCGGTGAAAAAACTGAACGCGCCAATGAGATCTGGCTGGTCGATTCCGCACCGGTAGTCATCAACAAGTTTGAAACTGCGGTTAACAAGCTCAATGATTTTATGCACACCCAGGAGCTGAAAAGCGCTCCGGAAGAGGTGGCGAACCTCAAGGGCAATGCGGCACGCGGCCAGTTCATCAACCTCTTCAAGGAGGTGCAGCGCCTCAAGACCCAGCTTGACCAATATACCGACCTGACGCCGGAACATGCCGTCAGCATTGAGCAGGTTATTCCCAAAGAACAGTTGCAGGCCTTCCGTGGCGTCTATCTCGAAACCGCCCAGCGCCTGCAGGAGCAGAAAAGCAAAGGGAAACAAGAGCTTCTCCCCGAAGTAGAGCAACTGGACTTTGAGTTTGTGCTCTTTGCCTCAGCCATGATTGATTACGACTACATCATGACCCTGATTACAAGCTACTCGCAGCAGACACCCGGCAAACAGAAGATGACCCGCACTGAGCTTATCGGTCTGATCGACTCTGAGGCCCAATTCCTGGAGGTGCGCGAAGATATCGCCGACTATATCGGCACCCTGAAGTCAGGCGAAGGGTTGAAAGAGAGTGACATCCGTCAGGGTTACGAAACCTTCAAGGCCGAAAAAAACGCTCACCAACTGGCTGAAATTGCCGAAAAGCACGGGCTGGCAACGTCCGTACTGCAAGCATTTATGGATGGCATTATGCAGCGCATGATCTTCGACGGCGAACAGTTGACCGATTTGCTCGCTCCGCTCGGGTTGAACTGGAAAAGCAGAAGGCAAAAGGAGCTGGCACTGATGGAAGAGCTGATTCCGGTGCTGCACAAACTTGCGCAAGGACGCGAAATTTCAGGCCTGGAGGCGTATGAGCAATAAGGAGAATGCAACGACGATGATACAAGCGACACAACGAGAATTGAAGCCCAGACTGCGCTTTCCGGAGTTTCATGATGCAGGGGAGTGGGAGGAAAAGCGATTGGAGGAGATGTTTGATTTTCAATCAACTGCAAATAACTCTCGCGCAGATTTATCAAACGCAGGTGATACCTTTTACATTCACTATGGAGATATACACACAAAATTTCACCAGTATATCGATTTTTCAAAAGATACTATTCCCAAAATCCAAAGTAGATTATATAGAAATGCAACATTCCTGAAAAATGGTGACCTTGTCATTGCAGATGCCTCTGAAGATACCGAAGGAATTGCAAAAGCAGTAGAAGTTCGAGGGCTTGAGAATGGGGTGAACGCAATTTCAGGCTTGCATACTATACTGCTTAGAGATTTGCGACAAAATTATGTCAATGGCTTTAAGGGGCTTTTGCGGGAAATAGAAACGGTAAAAAAACAGATAAAAAGGTTAGCGGTCGGGGCAAAAGTTTACTCAGTATCAAAAACGGTACTAAAGCAAGTTCTGTTACCTCTGCCATCTCATCCCGAACAACAAAAAATCGCCGAATGTCTTTCATCCATAGACGAACTGATCGCCTCACAAACCCAAAAGCTCGTCACGCTCAAGACTCATAAAAAAGGGCTGATTCAACAGCTTTTCCCGGCAGAAGGCGAAACCCAGCCCAAACTGCGCTTTCCAGAATTTTGTAATGCGGGGGAGTGGGAAGAGAAGGACTTTGGTGAAATATGTAACTTTGTTAGAGGTCCATTTGGAGGAAGTCTTAAAAAAGAAATCTTTGTCAAAGATGGTTATGCTATTTATGAACAATCTCATGCAATACATCAAGATTTCGATTCTTTCAGATACTATATATCTGAAGATAAATTCAACGAATTGAAGAGGTTTTCAGTACAACCAGACGATATTATAATGAGCTGTTCTGGTACTATGGGGAAATTTGCGATTATTCCGAAAGAAGCGAAAACTGGTGTGATCAATCAAGCTCTTTTGAAATTAACAGTTAAAAAACAGCTTGACATTAAATTTATAAAGGCGATTCTGGAATTACCGAGTAACCAAGAACAGCTTCTGTCGCAATCTGCTGGTGGAGCAATAAAAAACGTGGTTTCTGTCGGACAGATAAAAGAATTAATTTTTTGTATTCCTTCTCTTCAAGAGCAACAAAAAATCGCCGACAGCCTTTCATCCATTGACGAGCTGATCACCGCACAAACCCAAAAGCTCGGCACGCTCAAAATCCACAAAAAAGGACTGATGCAGCAGCTTTTCCCGGCAATGGAGGAGGCATCAAGCTGATGGACAAAAAAATCATCATTATCGCCGGACCCAATGGTGCAGGGAAAACCTCTTTTGCCCGCACATTTCTGCCAAAAGAAGCTCAATGCCTGCGCTTTATCAATGCCGATCTTATTGCAGCCGGACTCTCACCCTTTGCCCCTGATGTTGCTACCATCAGAGCTGGGCGCGTAATGTTGGAAGAGATTGCCGCTTGTGTGCGACGTGAAGAAAGTTTCGCATTTGAAACCACGCTATCCGGACTTGGATATTTGATGCATATCCAGCAATGGCGTGCTCAAGGCTATTTAGTTAGCCTCTATTTTCTGACGTTACCCAATGTCGAAATGGCCATTGCCCGTGTAGCGGAGCGTGTTCGCCAGGGAGGACATAATATTCCTGAACCAGTAATCCGCCGTCGTTTTGTAGCGGGATTGCGTAACTTTGAGCAACACTACAAAGCCCAGGTAAATGCCTGGGCTAAATACAACAATACTGGCGAGACACCGGTGTTATTAGAATGGGGAGAAAACCTATGAACGCAAAAGATATTTCCACGGCTAAAGACCCAGCCATGCGTGGTTCATTAGCCGCTCTGCAACGAGCCGCTGCATTAGCCCGTGAAACCGCTATTCAGACGAATACCAATATCGTGATTGAGAAAGATGGAAAATTGGTGTGGATTTCAGCGGAAGAACTGCGCCGCCAAGCATCCGAAGCAAAAAAATCATGACTGAACAAAACCAGAAACAAATGGGCACTACCCTCTGGGGTATTGCCGACCAACTGCGCGGGGCCATGAATGCGGATGATTTCCGCGATTACATGCTCTCTTTCCTCTTCCTGCGCTATCTCTCCGACAACTACGAAGCCTCCGCAAAAAAAGAGCTGGGAACAGATTTCCCTGACAACCGAGACCAGCCCAACACCACGCCGCTGCAACTATGGTACGACAACAACACCTTTGATATTGGTGAATTTGAAAAACAGATGCGCCTCAAGGTGCATTATGTGATCAAGCCGAAATACCTCTGGGGCAGCATTGCCGAAATGGCCCGCACGCAGGATGGGGAGTTACTGCATACCCTGCAAAATGCTTTTGATTACATTAGAGGAAGAAATTGACCTCACTGCGGTACATGCTGATTTGGTCAACCTCGAAGAGCGAATTGTTCAAGCCACCAGCAAACACAACGAGTTTCTTAAAGAGCTTGGGTTGCCTCCATTACCGCTCGCCAATGAGGGATGACATAGCATAGACTTCGTTTCATGAGCACCGAAGACAACAATGATCTGGTCTGGGGAATGCTTTTCAAATGTTCGCCCTTGTAGCACCTCACCTCTTGGCTTTTCTCTTCTCAGCGAACGGTGAAATGTGTTTGCCTGTTTGTTTATTCTGCAAGGTATTTGATGTTGTCTGGTTTCGGTTAAAATAACAGGTCTTCATGTTTAATAAACTGTTTATGAACAAAGTGTGGACGGTGTCCGCCCTCTTCACCATTTCGCTGGCCCTTTATGGTATTGACTTCAGCATTTTCGGCAACCTGAGGGAAATATCAGTCAGCTTTCTCGGCAATTTCGCCTTCCTTCCCATTTACATCATTGTTGTCACGCTTCTTTTTGAAAGGGTGCTCAGGGAAAGGGAACGCCAGTCGGTAATGAGAAAACTGAACATGGTCATCGGCGTCTTTTTCAGTGAATTCGGCAACCGCCTGCTGAAAGAGTTGTCGGAACACGTGGTCGGAAGCGGGGAGCTGAAAAGCCGCATGCATATGACCGGATCATGGAAAAAACAGGATTTTGATGAGGCGCTCGAGTATCTCCGTCGAAGCAACGTCAGGAAAAGCATCGATAGTGATTCCCTCCCAGGTCTGAAGCAGTTCATGGTCGGAAAACGGAGCTTTCTCCTGAGCCTGCTGGAAAACCAGAACCTGCTTGAGCATGAGAATTTTACTGACCTTCTCTGGGCAGCGTTTCATATTGTTGAAGAGCTCGGGGCCCGGGAGTCGTTCGATCGTCTTCCTCCGAGCGACAAAGAACACATCAATGGCGACATAAAGCGGGTTTTCGGTCTTCTGATCCGGGAATGGGTACTCTATATGCAGCATCTCAAGGAGGATTACCCCTATCTTTTCTCTCTGGCGGTTCGTCTCAATCCCATGATCGACTCGCCGGATCCTGTGGTGTATCAGGACTGAGTTGCAGTGGTTATTTTGTGACTTCTGAGCAGTTTTTTTTAATGCCGAACTGGGGCTCACAGCGTTACCGGATGACGAGGGGAATTGTGTTGTGATGATGATATAATTGGCGACATTGATCTTTCCGATGCAGATGTTCCATTATATGGTTTTTGACATCAGCCGGAGTAAATGGATGAGAGACAGAGTGATGATAAATCGTAATTCTTCAATGCAGCGGACGTTGGCGGACAGTGTGGTGGTGCTGGATTTCGAGACGACGGGCTTGTCACCGCATTATGGTGATCGGGCTATCGAGATCGGTGCAGTGCTTGTCGAGCATGGGGTGATTGTCGACCGCTTTCAAAAGCTGATGTATCCCGGTTTCCGTATCAGTTCTTTTATCGAGGGTTATACCGGTATTACCAATGAGATGCTTAAAGGCCAGCCTTGCTGTGAAGAGGTGATGGCTGAGTTTTCGGAGTTTATAGCCGGTCATAATATTGTCGCGCACAATGCCTCATTCGACAAGCGTTTTCTTGATTTCGAGCTGAAACGGGCGAAACGGGCATATGAAGGTGCCTGTTGCTGCTCTCTGCTCGTGTCAAGAAGGATTTATCAGGACTCTCCAAACCATAAGTTGCAGACATTGGTGTCACATGCAGGCCTGCCGGAGACCGGAACATTTCACCGCGCGCTGGCAGATGCCGAGATGACAGCTCATTTGTGGATGTCAATGATCGATCGGATTCGTCGGCAATACGGGATCCCGATGATTCTCTTTGACCAGTTGAGTGAACTCTCAAGAGTCGATAAGCTCTATGTCCACCGATATCTTACCTCACTTGCAAAGGGATGTTATGTTCGGTAGTGACTGGCTGCTCGACGCCGCAATCATGATGATCGAGCGGACGCACCGGGTGGAAAATCTGGGGACTGACGAACTGGCAGCGTTGCTTGCCGGACCGGAACCGCCATTGCTGTTCGACATTCGCACCGCCGAGGAGTTCGAGATAAGCCGTATCACGACTGCCGTGCGTGTTGACCCGGATGCCCGTGCAGATGACTTCTCGGCTTGTTATGGAGCCCTTGTTGCGGGGCGTGACCTTGTCTTTTACTGTTCGGTCGGCCAGCGCAGCACGGAACTGCTCGATCGGGTGGAGAGTGCCTGCAGGAAAGCGGGGGCGAAGAGTTGCCGCAACCTGCGCGGCGGCATTTTTCGCTGGTATAACGAGGGTAAGCCGGTCGTCGATGCGTCAGGTATGACGGACGATATACACGGGTACGATCCAGTCTGGGGCATGATGGTCGAACGGCGCCAGTAGCGTGCTATGGGCGGAACGGCCTGAGCAGCAGTGCAATGAGTCGTTGCTTGTCGGAGTCGCTTTCATGGTCCAGACCAAGACGGAGGTCGTCAAGATTCTCTCTCATCCGGAAACTGCCGAAGATACGGTCCCAGACGGAGAGCATGCTTCCGTAATTGGAGTCGTGTTCGCTTCTGAGTCTCGAGTGATGCAGGCGGTGCATCATAGGGGAGGGGATGATGAGCCTGGCCAGACGATCCATGGCAGGCGGAATGGAGACGTTGCTGTGCTGGAATTCGATGACCGGAGTCATGAGGAGCGAGTAAAGCAGCAGGTGTTCGATGCCAGCGCCCATCAGCATGAAGAGGGGGAGACGAAGCAGTTCAGAGAGCAGGATCTCCATATAATGGAACCGCCAGCTGGTAGTGACATCGAGGGTTGCGTCGCTGTGGTGTACAGAGTGGAATCTCCAGAGAAACGCCGATTCATGGTTGAGACGATGCCAGACATACATCCACAGGTCGATGAGAAGGATTATCAGGATGGCTTCGGCAACGGGGGGAAGAGTCAGCATCCCTATTCCATGCCAGGCATTTCTCGACCAGTCCAGCATGAATGCCATGAGTATGCCCGAAGGGAGCAGTATCAGCAGATTGAGACCGGCCATAGAAAGGTTGAGCTTTGCATGGAGGCCACGGTGCTTCTGCTGGAAGAAACAGGGGTTGAGGCCCTCGATGATCCAGAGCAGCACTCCGCCGGCAATGGTGGTGGTGTATAAATATATGCGGAGGTCGGGTATGTTATAGAGGTCAGCGTTCATGAACGATGGTATGCCGGTGCATGGTTGATGTCCGGCATATTCGCGGCAGATTGCTTACAGCCATCCCGAGCTTGTCGTACGGAAAAGCAAGAAGCAGTTCATCAGGAGCGAGAGATAGTCCGGCATTGCCGCCGGTGTCGCCAAGTGTGAACGTCGGTTTTCCGGTTCTGACAACATAGCTTGAGACCATTTCGCAGGTCGATCCGCCGGCTATGCCGTGAACCAGTTCGCCGCTGTCGAAGCCGTAAGCCCTCAGGATGTGCTGTCCCTGGAAAGGCTTGCAGACAATCAGAACCACATCCGGTCGAAGGGTATCGTCATTCATGGCAGAAAGAGGGCCGACAATCTGAGCTTCAAACTCACCATCCTCGAAAGGCATTGTCGAAGACAGGGAGCAGCGAAGGGCATCCATCGATCCGAACAGTTTTCCGTCACCGATCATGAATTTTTCAGCAACATCGAGAGGCAGAAGGCTCCCGAAACCCGCTGCTATTGCACCGCCACCGCAAAGTTGATGCTCCTTGGTTGTGTAGAAAGGCCCGGCACCTCTGAGACAGTCGCCCCACATGGCGCATAGAAATGATTTTGGACCGCTTGCTTCAGAAGAAGCTCCGAATTTTTTCACCCCTTCGGGCAGGTCACTGAGCGAAGTGACAAATTTTACCGCTATTGGATTGTAGTCCAGTTCTTCGCTCTTTACAAGTGTTTGCGACAATTGCTCTGGAGTCATGGCTCACCTTTGAATTGTTTCGGAAACCCAATTTTATTCCTTTTCAGTTTGAATATCCCACTTCAAATATCTAAAATCTAATAACTCATAAAAAAATGGTATTTAAAAAGCATTGAGACCATGAAAAGAAATCTGGAACGCATTATTAAGCACATCGAGGCAGGGGAGTATGAAGCCGCTCATGATAGATTGATGGGCGTGATGAAAGCATACCCGGAGGAATGGCAGTTGGAAGTTGCGTTTATCGAAACAGGCATAGCGCATGCGATGCAGGTTAAAGGGCAGGTGCGCCGGCTTAGCATGGGATTTTATGCGCAAAGCGCTGTCTGGCGGATTAAAGATATATTAGGACATCCGGGGGCGGCTGAGTGTTTACGTACTTTGCATAAACTGGTGGACCTTACGGCGACCGCCCGGTTTAACAGCTTAAACTGATTTCACAGATTCCACTAAAGCAGGTCGATGGAGAATAATAACAAGGAGATAACCATGTCAACCGAAGCAAGGTGCCCATTTTCCGGCAACGTCCACACCAGCACAGTCGCTGGAGCCCAATCCAATGCAGATTGGTGGCCCGATCAACTGAAGTTGAACATCCTGCACCAGAACTCTTTATTGTCCAACCCCATGGGCAAAAAGTTCAACTACGCCGAGGAGTTCAAGAGTCTCGACATGAATGCTGTAAAACAGGATCTCCTGGAGCTTATGACCAACTCACAGGACTGGTGGCCGGCGGACTTCGGTCACTATGGACCATTATTCGTTCGCATGGCATGGCACAGCGCAGGCACCTACCGCACAAGCGATGGACGTGGAGGTGCAGGGAGAGGCAGTCAGCGCTTTGCTCCTCTCAACAGTTGGCCCGACAACGTCAACCTCGATAAGGCGCGCAGGCTGATTTGGCCGATCAAGCAGAAGTATGGCCGAAAAATATCATGGGCCGACCTTATGATCCTTACCGGAAACGTTGCTCTGGAATCAATGGGACTGAAGACTTTCGGTTTTGCAGGCGGGCGTGAGGACATCTGGGAACCTGAAGAAAACATATACTGGGGATCTGAAAGCAAGTGGCTGGCAGACGAGCGCCACAGCGGCGACCGTCACCTTGATAATCCTCTCGCCGCAGTGCAAATGGGCCTGATCTATGTGAACCCGGAAGGCCCTAACGGCAAACCGGATCCGGTCGCAGCTGCACGTGATATCCGAGAGACTTTTGCTCGTATGGCAATGAACGACGAAGAGACGGTTGCGCTCATCGCTGGCGGTCACACCTTCGGCAAAACCCACGGTGCAGGCGATGCGTCAATGCTTGGTCCTGTGCCGGAAGCAGCCGGCATTGAGGAGCAGGGCCTTGGCTGGAAGAACCGCTTTGGAGCAGGCAAAGGTGGCGACACCATATCCAGCGGCCTTGAAGTCACTTGGAGCACCACGCCGACGAAATGGAGCAGTAACTATTTCTGGAACCTGTTCGGCTACGAATGGGAGTTGACAAAAAGCCCCGCTGGTGCGCACCAGTGGACACCGAAGGGTGGTGTCGGTGCCGGTACGGTGCCGGATGCCCACGACCCTTCTAAGCATCATTCGCCAGCCATGCTTACCACCGACCTCGCGTTGAGGTTCGATCCTGTGTATGAAAAAATATCGAGGCGCTTCTACGAGAATCCGGATCAGTTCAGGGACGCGTTCTCTCGGGCATGGTTCAAGCTCACGCATCGCGACATGGGTCCTCGTGCGCGCTACCTTGGCCCCGAGGTTCCTTGTGAACAGCTTATCTGGCAGGATCCCATCCCTGCAGTCAATCATGCATTGATTGAAGCCGAGGACATTGCTTCCCTCAAGGGCAGCATCCTGGCTTCCGGTCTGTCTGTCTCGGAACTGGTTTCGACCGCCTGGGCTTCAGCTTCCACGTTCCGTGGCTCCGACATGCGGGGCGGCGCGAACGGTGCACGCATTCGGCTGGCTCCGCAGAAGGATTGGGAAGTCAACCAGCCTGAACAGCTGGCTAAGGTACTCAAGACTCTGGAGAGCATCCAGAGCGCCTTCAACAGTGCCCAGTCTGGCGGCAGGAAAGTTTCGCTTGCCGACCTTATTGTTCTGGGCGGCTGCGCAGCGGTCGAGGCAGCTGCGGAGAAGGCCGGTTGCCATGTGGAGGTTCCCTTTTTGCCGGGGCGCATGGATGCTTCTCAGGAGCAGACCGATGTGGACTCGTTCGCTGTATTGGAACCGTTCGCTGATGGATTCCGCAACTACGTCCGTATTGGGCTCGAGGGATCGCAGGCAGAGCTGCTGATTGACAAAGCGCAGTTATTGACGCTGACCGCACCTGAGATGACCGTTCTGATCGGCGGCATGCGTTCACTGAATTCGAACTTTGGCCAGATCAGACACGGTGTTTTCACCAACCGGCCTGAAACATTGACGAATGATTTCTTTGTGAATCTCCTCGACATGAAGACGAAGTGGCAGAAGTCCGTCAAATCCGAAGGTGTGTTGGAGGGATACAATCGGGCTACGGGAGAACTGATGTGGACAGGAACCATCGTCGATCTCGTTTTCGGTTCGAACTCCCAGCTCCGGGCGCTCGCGGAAGTCTATGCATGCAGCGATTCTCAGCACGCTTTCGTGCGTGATTTTGTGGCTGCATGGAACAAGGTGATGAACCTTGATCGCTTCGACGCTATAATGCCTGATGAATCAGCGCAGGGTAGTGCTGCACCGTACTGGTGAGTTTATTGCCGTTATCTTTTCATCCTGAAGCATTACTCCATGAAACCTTTACCTGTTACTCCCGAAATTTTGAATGGTGCTCGCCGTGTCGTCTGGTTCAAGACGCCAGAGAAAGAACTTGCGGATCCTGTGCATTTTCTTGCGCATGTTATGACTTATGGGGCACCTTAAGACTTGAAAGTGTTGCAAGGCATCGCTGGCAAAGCTTACTGGAACCTGAAATGTGGACGGCAGCCAACCCCTCCTTTGCCGACCTGTGCCGGTCTTTCTCCCGTTCCTTCAAGTCTTAGAACTTGACGTAAGCCCCTCACAGGAGTTCGGCGCGACAGGGGGTTTATAGTTTTGGGGCGATAAGTAAAAGGCGCTAAAAAATGGACAAGATCATTGATATGATATTCTTTTTGCTTATGATGCAGAGGTTTTTCATTTTTTGTCATGAATTATTTTTTTGATACGAAATCATGTTTGACGAAATAGAGTTTGATAAGATAAAGCGTCTTCCGAAGTATGTGTTTGCTGCTGTTAATGAGCTTAAAATGGCTGAACGGCGGGCCGGAGAAGATGTTATTGATTTTTCGATGGGTAATCCTGATGGTCCCACTCCCCAGCATATTGTTGACAAGCTTATAGAAAGTATCAATAAGCCTCGAACTCATGGATACTCTGTTTCAAAAGGGATATACAAGCTTCGTGGTGCGGTGGGTATATGGTATAAGCGCAAGTATAACGTTGATCTTGATCTTGATCGCGAGGTTGTGGCCACGATGGGCTCAAAAGAGGGCTATGTCCATCTTGTGCAGGCTATCACCAATCCCGGTGATCTTGCAATGGTGCCGGATCCCTGTTATCCCATTCATTCTCAGGCCTTCATTCTTGCCGGTGGGAATGTCCACAAGCTGAAACTTGAGATGAATGACGACTATACACTTGATGAAGCAGGATTTTTCCGGAACATCGAAAAGGCACTTCGTGAATCTTCACCAAAGCCGAAGTATCTTGTGGTGAATTTTCCGAATAACCCTACCACTGCTACTGTTGACCTCTCATTTTATGAAAAGCTTGTTGATATTGCCCGCCAGGAGCGTTTTTACATTATCAGTGATATTGCTTATGCAGAACTCACTTTTGATGGTTATGTGACCCCCTCTATCCTGCAGGTTCCCGGTGCAAAGGATGTCGCGGTTGAGAGCTATACGCTGTCGAAAACCTACAACATGGCAGGTTGGCGTGTCGGCTTCATGGTTGGTAATGCGAAACTGATAGGCGCCCTCGAAAAGATCAAGAGCTGGCTTGATTATGGCACCTTCACCCCTATCCAGGTAGCTTCTACCATAGCCCTTACGGAGGATCAGAGCTGTGTTCAGGAGATTTGTGAAGTCTACCGAAAGCGCCGTGATGTTCTGGTCAAAAGCTTTGAAAATGCAGGCTGGCCGGTTGTCACTCCGCGGGCAAGCATGTTTGTTTGGGCAAAAATTCCTGAACAGTTAAGGGCAATGGGGAGTCTTGAGTTCAGCAAAAAACTGCTGAGCGAAGCAAAGGTTGCTGTCAGCCCCGGTATTGGATTTGGAGCTTATGGGGACGAGTATGTCCGTGTTGCCATGATTGAGAATGAGGAACGAATCCGTCAGGCAGCCCGCAATATCAAAAAGTTTCTCCGCGATTACGAATTCTGAAGAGCAGCTGACGCGGGTTCAGGGATGTTCTTCAATTTCAAAAACCTCCTGAAAGGCTTGCTGGAGTGTATCGACAACCATGCCCGATGAGACCAGGCTTGCAACATCGCCTGCCAGGTCTCCGGCCCTTCCGTGAAACCATGCACCTGCAGCGGCAGCATTGAAGATATCAGCACCCTTTGCCGCCAGGGCTGCAATAACACCGGAAAGAACATCTCCGGAACCCGCCGTTGCAAGTGCTTCAGTGCCGCTTGTATTTAAAAGAACTGCTCCCTCAGGCTTGGCAATAACAGTCGGAGTACCTTTTAAAAGCAATGATATTCCATTGTGGCGGGCATAACTTTTTGCAGCTTCAATGGGATCTGCTGCAATGTCTTCCACTGACGCTCCGCTCAGACGGCTGAATTCTCCGTAATGAGGTGTAAGAACCGCTTGTTTGCAATTTTTTAACATTCCGGCAGTGCCAGCATCTGAGAGGGAGTAAAGGGCGTCAGCGTCAAGCACGAGCTTTTTGTCATGAATCTCGGAACGAGAAAGAAGTTGTGTGAAGAAGTGAATCACTTCGGTATCACGTCCGAGACCGCATCCGATCACGATTGCATCGGCCCAGACAGCTTTTTCGAGAATGGCGGATGTATCCCTTCCGATGACCACTGCTTCAGGTAGTGCTGTGTGTATTGCAGCAGCAAGGGAGATAGGTACTGAAACGCAGACATATCCGGCACCTGTTTTCAGCGCTGCCTTTGCTGAAAGAATTGCGGCGCCGAGCATTGAGGAGTGTTCTGTTTGCGAACCGGCAATAATCAGCACTTTTCCATTGGCATGTTTAGCGCTTGACGGCTCTCTGAGGGTGAAATGCTCGGCGGCAAACTCTTTATCGGTTAAGAGAGCCGAGGAGGGTTCGGCAAGAAAGCCGGGGATAGAGATTTCAGCAATACGGACCTCTCCGCAGCAATATGGCCCTTCGTTCAGGTAAAAGCCTGTTTTGAGAAATGCCATCGTAACGGTAATATCGGCCGCGATAGATGGTGTGGCAGCAAACCCTGTGGTTGCGTCGAGTCCGGTCGGGACATCAATGGCAAGTGTGAGGGCGCCGGTTCGCTCGCGGACAGTATTGATGAGTTCAATGCCTTCAGCAAGCGGGGAGGAAAGCACCATATCCTGTTCGGTTAAGCGAAGTCCGGTGCCGGTAATCGCATCAATGAGTATATCGTAGGAGGTTTCGCCGACATAAGGGATCGCTTCGTCATGACTTGCAAAAATACGCAGGTTGGCGGTGTATTTTCTGTACGCTTGAAGCGTGGCAAGGCATTCGCGATTAACCCCCTGAAGAGTGGCTTCAGGATAGAGAAGCACAAGATCAACGGAGGCTTCAAGATTAAGAAGGTGGCGGGCAAGTACTAATCCGTCACCGCCGTTGTTTCCTTTACCCGCTACAACAAGAAAAGAGGTTCCCTGAAGGAAGTCTTTGTGAAGGGTTTCCTTTATAATGCGGAGACATTCGCGTCCGGCGAGCTCCATAAGACGGGTTTCGCCGATATGGAGCTGTTCTATTGCAGCCTTGTCGGCCCTTTTCATTTCCTTTGCAGTTAGAACCGGCAGCATCGTATTTGCTCCATTGTTTCCTTAGCGGGAAGGATGATTGATGTTCGTCAAATAAGTTCGTCAAGGTGCAGAGATTGCTCAAGCGAGTGATAGTATGCTTCGGCAAGCTCTCGGATGGGGAAGTGAAGAATTTCTTCGCCGTTTATTGAAATAACAGCATCATGTTCAACAACTTTGCCGATAACCCTGACAGGCACATTGTGCTTGTTGGCCGCATCAATCACCTCTTTTGCATTGTCGGGTACCATGCTCAGAATGACTCGTCCCTGTGCTTCTGAAAAGAGCTGCTGCTGTATATGGTATGGGCCGCTGTCGGAATTTTCCAGATCAACACTGAAACCGAGCGGAGCAACTGCGTTCATAATGGATTTTTCGGCAAGAGCAACAAAGAGTCCTCCGTCGGAAATGTCGTGCGCGGAGTGCACAAGTTTTTTTCCAGCCAGGGCAACAAGCAGCTCCTGAAGATTTTTTTCATGGTCGAGGTCAATTGCCGGAGCATCCTGACCAGGGGTGTCGTAGTGCATGACAAGGTATTCCGAACCATCAAGCGTAAGCTCAGGATAGCCGAGAAGAAGAATTGTGTCACCGGTGTGCGTGAAGGTCGATCCAACAAGGTTGTCGATATCATCCAGCAGCCCGATCATTCCTATGGTCGGGGTAGGGTAGATGGCTGAGCGTACCCCGCCGATAAAGGTTTCGTTATAGAAACTGACATTGCCGCCGGTAACCGGTGTATTGAAGGCACGGCATGCTTCGCCCATGCCTCGAACTGATTCCTTGAACTGAAAATAGACTTCAGGTTTATAGGGGTTGCCGAAATTGAGGCAGTTTGTTATGGCTAGTGGTTTAGCACCCGAACAGGCAATATTTCTGGCACACTCGGCTACAGCGATTTTGCCGCCTGCCAAAGGGTTGAGATAGACGTAACGGGCGTTGCAGTCAGTTTTCATGGCAAGCCCTTTCTTTGAGCCTTTGATGCGGATAACCGCAGCATCGGTATGTCCGACCGGTGTTACCGTATTAGTCAGCACCATGGAATCATACTGACGATAGACCCATTGCTTGCTTGCAATGTTCGGGCGGGACAGCAGTTCAAGGCTGAGTGAGCTGAAATCAAGGTTCTTATCCTCCACAAGCTTCGCCACCGGTGTGTCCGGTTTTTCTTCAACAGCTTCACGGATATAGACGGGAGCTCCTCCTCCAAGAACCAGCGATTCAGCCGGAATTTCGGCAACAACCTTACCGTGCTGAAAAACCCTGACATGGTTGTCACTCGTTACCCGTCCGATCACGACCGCCTGAACATCCCATTTGCGATAAACCTCAATTATGTTGTCTTCAAATCCTTTTTCAGCCACAATGAGCATCCGTTCCTGCGATTCGGAGAGCATGATTTCGTAAGCACTCATGCCAACCTCACGAATAGGAACAAGGTCAAGATCAATCTCTATGCCCCCTGTTCCTTTTTTTTCGATTCCCCTTGCGCTCATTTCAGAGGTGGAACTTGTAATGCCGGCAGCGCCCATATCCTGCAGGCCGACGACATAGCCGGTTGCGATGGCTTCAAGGGTAGCTTCAAGGAGAAGCTTTTCGGCAAAAGGATCTCCCACCTGAACACTCGGACGTTTGTCTTCCGAGGCTTCACTGAGATCTTCAGAAGCGAATGTCGCTCCGTGGATGCCATCTCTTCCGGTCGAGGAGCCTACAATAAGCACAGGATTACCTTCGCCAAGGGCAGTTGCACTCACTGTTTTATGATGCTCCACGATGCCGACCGACATGGCATTGACCAGAGGATTGCCTGTATAGCCCTCTTCAAAATAAATTTCACCGCCGACTGTCGGGACGCCGAAAGAGTTGCCGTAATCGCCTATGCCGCGCACGACGCCATCGACCAGATAGCGGACATGGGGATCCTTCGGAGAGCCGAACCGGAGCGAGTTGAGCGATGCCACCGGACGGGCACCCATGGTGAAAATATCGCGGTGAATACCGCCAACCCCTGTAGCTGCGCCCTGATAGGGCTCGACGGCTGACGGGTGGTTGTGTGATTCAATCTTGAAGGCTACAGCCAGATTGTCGCCGATATCGACCAGACCGGCATTCTCTTCACCGGCGGAAGTCAAAAGAGCTTCGCCATCGCGGGGAAGCGTTTTAAGTACGGCAATTGAGTTTTTATAGCTGCAGTGTTCCGACCACATGACAGAAAAAATTCCAATCTCGGTAAACGAGGGTGTTCTTCCGAGAACGTCACAGATCTTTCCATATTCTTCCGCATTCAAACCGTGTTCTGCTGCAATGGCGACAGTGACTTCGACTTCAGTATGTTTCATAGGTACCCGCTAAACGTTTCAGGGAATCATGGCTGCTGGCCGTGACAGTTTTTATATTTCTTTCCGCTTCCGCAGGGGCACAGATCATTACGGCCAGGTTTTTTGTCAGCGATGACAGGCTGCTGCAGGCTCGTCGTACTCCCGTCTTCATTGTTATTCGGCGCCATCTCTACGCCGAACGATGCGGTGTAGACGCTTTCAGCGGCCTGATGCTGGGCAACAAGCTTTTCCTGTCTGACCGCAGCTTTTCGTTGTTTTTCTTCCATCTGGCGAGCCTCATCCGGATCAACAGGAAAGAGCTTGAAGGCCAGAGAAAGGGTTTCGAGTTCTATGTCATGCAGAAGATCAACAAAGAGACGGAATGCCTCCTGTTTATACTCAAGCAATGGGTCTTTCTGACCATAAGCACGTAAATTGATTCCTTCACGCAGGGAGTCAATCTCTCTGAGATGCTCTCTCCATCGGAGATCAATGACGCTCAGAACAGCATATTTTTCAATCTGCTGCATAATCTCTGCCGGTACAGCGGCCTCTTTTCTGCGATAAAAAGCAAGAGCGGTATCGTAGAGCTTTCCTGCAGTTACCTCTATGCCTTCGCGCTCAAACACATCACGGTCAGGTTTGAACTCGATCGAGAGCTCGCGCAGCAGCTGCTCCTCAATGCCGTCGACATCATGCTCTTTGTGGTATTTTTTAATCACTGCTTCACTGTAATCCTTCAACAGGTCAAGGATATCACTGGTCAGCCGATCCTTGAGCAGACCATTTTTCCGGCGTGAATAAATGACCTCACGCTGCTGGTTCAGAACATCGTCATATTCCAGCAGGCGTTTTCTGATGGCAAAGTTCTGATCTTCAACTTTTTTCTGTGCACGTTCTATGGATTTGGTAATCATGGAGTGCTCTATCACATCACCCTCTTCATGTCCCAGACGATCCATGACGGAAATAACGCGGTCAGAACCGAAGAGGCGCATCAGTTCGTCCTCAAGTGAGACAAAAAAAACCGACTCACCCGGATCACCCTGACGTCCGGAACGTCCGCGGAGCTGGCGGTCAATACGGCGTGACTCGTGACGTTCCGAACCGAGAATAAAAAGTCCGCCCAGCTCGCGTACACCGGGCCCAAGTTTGATATCGGTTCCTCGACCAGCCATGTTGGTGGCTATGGTCACTGCGTTTTTCCGGCCGGCTTCAGCGACAACTTCAGCTTCACGATCGTTCTGCTTCGCATTAAGAACATTGTGTGCAATTTTTCTTGCACGAAGCATTCTCGAAATGGTTTCAGATACCTCAACACTTGTTGTGCCCACAAGGACCGGCTGTCCTTTTTTCTGCAGCTCCTCAACCTTCAGCACAACAGCATTGTACTTTTCACGCCGTGTTTTATAGACAAGATCATCCATATCCTTACGGATAATTTTGCTGTTCGTAGGAATGACAACAACATCAAGCTTATAGATTTCAAAAAATTCAGAAGCTTCGGTTTCCGCCGTGCCTGTCATACCCGCAAGTTTTTTATAGAGCCTGAAAAAGTTCTGGATGGTGATGGTCGCCATGGTCTGCGTTTCGCCCTCAATCCTGACATTTTCCTTGGCCTCGATAGCCTGGTGCAGACCGTCGCTGTAACGACGACCGGAAAGAATACGACCGGTAAACTCGTCAACAATCATCACCTGGCCATTCTGCACAACATATTCATCGTCGCGTTCAAAGAGGGAATATGCTTTCAACAGCTGGCTGATATTGTGCAGCCGTTCTGAACGGTCAGCAAAAAGGCGGTATACTTCATCTTTTTTCTGGATTTTTTCAGCGGTGGCAATCTTTGCATTGCTTTCAATGGCGGCAACTTCTGTACCGACATCGGGCAGCATAAAAATATCGCTGTCCTGGTGGCTGAGCTTGCTGAGAAACTCACGGCCTTTATCAGTCAGGTCAATAGTTCCGCCCTTTTCATCGACAGCGTAGTAGAGTTCATCGTCGACCTCCTGCATCCGGCTCGAATTGTCTTTAAGGAACTCGTTTTCGGTACTCTGAACCAGCTTGGCAATACCCTGCTGGGAAAGCATTTTGATGTAACGGGTGTTTTTCGGCTGTCCGCGTTTTACGCGCAGCAGTGAAAGACCGGCATCAAAATCACCTGGTTTTGTCTTAAGAATTTTTTCTGCGCTGGTTAGAAAGGATGCTGCCAGCTGCTGCTGGGCCCGGACCAGTTGTTCGATCCATGGTTTGATTTCCTGGAATTTGCTGTTATCGGCGTGAGGAACAGGTCCTGAAATAATAAGAGGAGTTCTTGCCTCATCAATCAATACGCTATCCACCTCATCAACAATGGCGTAATAGAAGTTCCGCTGCACCATCTCTTCCGGAGTTCCGGCCATGTTGTCCCGGAGGTAATCGAAACCAAGTTCGTTGTTTGTGCCGTAGGTTATATCGCACTGGTATTGTACCCTGCGTTCTTCGGATATCATGGTGTTGAGAATGACACCGACCGACAGATTGTGAAAATCAAAGACCGGATTCATCCACTCCTTGTCTCTCTGGGCCAGGTAATCATTGACCGTAACAACATGGACGCCTCTTCCTGTGAGGGCATTGAGGAAGACAGGCAATGTCGAGACGAGTGTTTTTCCCTCGCCGGTGGCCATCTCGGAAATTTTTCCGGAATGCAGAACAACTCCTCCGATAAGCTGGACATCGTAAGGAACCATATCCCAGATCATCTCTCTTCCCATAACCTGGTATTTCAGACCTTTAAGGCGACGGCATGTCTCTTTGACGAGGGCAAAGGTTTCGGGAAGAATCTCGTCAAGTGCTGTGGCGGTAGCCTTTTCATACTCTTCTGCGAGAGCGTCAAGCCGCACATTTATTGCTTCAGCCTCGTCAAGATTGATATCAGGGTTGTCGAGTTTCGAAGTGAGGTTTTTTTTCTCCAGCTCTAACGGTTCCAGGACGCTGCGTACCTTCTTTTTAAGCAACAGCCCTTTCTCACGGAGCTGATCGTCACTGAGCGATGACATGGCGGCCTGTTGCTCGTTGATCGTGGCGATAATCGGCTGGATTTTTTTTATGTCCTTATCGTGCTTGGAACCGAAGACCTTTTCAAAAATTTTCAACATGTCCTGTTATTTGCGCTCTAAAGTTTCAGATAGTCTTATGTATTGGAAAAGCAGGCTCTTCCGCATACTCTTCCTCTATATTCAATCGAGCCATAAGGTATTGAATTAGACATTGAGAAAAAAGCGGGAACCCTTGAAAAAACAGGGTGAAATGGAAGTGGGCACTCCTTCCTTGCAATTAATGTTTTACAGCGGCCAGTTCCGCAAAGAAATCCTTCAGATGCCGGGTGCCGTAAGCCGGTGCAACATGGTCAAATTTTAGTGCTTCAACGGCAAATGAGAGGAGATCAGCCAGATTGCGGTTGAAAAGCCCGGTTACCATGAGTGCACCTTCGGCGAGCCACATGGGAAGTTCCGTTATCCAGGGTTTTTTACCGCATGCATTGAATGCCAACTCCATCGTCTCCTTGAAGGTGTATATATCCGGCCCGCCAACAGGAATTTCGCGCGAGTCACCATTGACTGCATCGACACAGACTTTGGCAAGGTCAGCTCCATGAACCGGGTTGATTTTTTTCTCGCCTTCGCCGATCATGAAGATATGTCCGCTTTGCGCCATTGAGAAAAAGCGGCCCATGTCGGAAAAATAACCGTTAGGACGCATGACTGCCCAGGACAGCCCGGACTTTTTCAGTTCCGCAACAAAGAGTTCGTGAGCTTTGATGGTTGGGATTTCAGGCATCTTATCCTGATTGAAAACAGAAACATAGATGAACCTTGAGACATGTTCGGCAATTGCCTGATCGAGGATGCGATTGTTTCCGAGGTAATCAACATCGTAGCTGGTGTGATGGGCATCAGGGGAGGTAAGGCCAAGCGCACAAAAAACAATATCTATGCCTTTGCAGATACCTGCAATGGTTTCCGGCGATGTCACGTCGCCGGTAATAATCTCATCAACGATATTGTACACTGCCGGTTCGCCATGCAAACCGGCAGTTTTTATTTTTTCAGGGTTTCTGACAAGAGCACGTACATAATAGCCCCGATCCTTGAACTCTTTTACTGCATATCGGCCTAAATAGCCGGATGCACCGGTAATCAGCACTTTTTTTGTAACGGTCATAGCACGCTCCTTATTGGTTGACAATTCAATGCAGCTCCATCCATCTCAAAACGATCGCAATTTTTTTATCTCCTTACGCCAGCAATGAAACAACATATGCCCGGCATACCCTGCAAATTCAGGCTTCAGTAATGTTCTCGCCTCAGCATCCATGATAAGATAAGTCGCAGGGTTTAAAGAACGAAGTGCTGTTGTACTGTTGAACCACGTTCCAAGGTATTGTTTGACATGGGTGTCAATAGGGAAGGCATCAAAACGTCCTAAGCCGAACAGCGCAATGCAATCCGCGATTTTGTACCCGATACCGCTGTTTTGAGCGAGTGTGTTGCGTAGCTCATCAAGGGGAATCTCTCTGTTACGCAGGCTGTCAAGGTCAATTGATCCCTCAGCGATGCTTCGAGACGCTGCAATGATATTTGAAGCCCTGATACGATTATTGTTTGTGCAGCGACTGAGAGTGAATGGATCTGCCGCGGCCAGACGCTCAGGAGTGGGGAAGCCATGCAGAACAATATCCTTTCCCTTGAAAGTGACGGTTATTCTCTCCCCATAGGTTTCTGCGATCATCGAAACCTGTTTTCTAATCAGATGCATTCCAATGCCCTGTGCACACATGAACGTAATCATGGTTTCAAAAAGATCCTGCCTCAGAATTCTCAGTGGAAAATATTTCGTCACGAGTCCCCATAATTCCGGATACAATCGGAGGAAGTGTTCAGGGAACACATTATTTGTATCAATATCTAGTGAAAAGTAGTTGTATAAAAATATTGGTAATGGTAACCCATCGATCTCGTAGTGAGGTGAACATACCTCAAATTCATTCATTGATATCTGACGAATGAACAGAGGGATAGAATCAATTACAGAAGTATAATAATAATCTTCAAAATCATATAAATTCCAAAGGAATGATTGTCCACTAAAGAGAGTGTCTTTTATAGATACTGGATTGATTGATTGTATTGTAAAGCTATAAAACAAATGTATGATTAATTATTATTATTAATGATAATGAACAGTCTTGAGCTTAGAGTAATTTCTGTCTTCAGTTAACATAAATACTTTTATTTGAATAAATTAAATGTACTGAAATAAAAATTTTTTAATAGTATTTTCTATGTGTTGTGTGTGTTGATAACTGCTTTATAATGTTTGGTATTACAGATTCTTATTGATATTTATTTCAGTGTTGATGGAATGTTTTAATTGTATGTAATTCTGTTTTATCTTGAGTATGACAATATGTAATAAAGTGTTATGTTATATGATTATTATGACTGTTAAGTTGTCGTAATAATCGTAAATAGGGTTTATGTGTCAGTGTTTTTATATGAAAAAATAGCAGACTTGATGTGCTTTATTTTTGAGTAAAATAGTCGCTGAGAGAGGATTGTTGTGCTTCTTTAGACTGTATGAGTTCGAAGGTGAGGTTGTGGGCTTCGGGAGTAAATAGCGAAATAACGGCGACTTCAGCTACATCACTCCGGTCGATGACGCCTGTAACAATCCTGTCGCCCGTATCAAAATCCAGGGCGTGATTCAGAGGAGGTCCATCGATCAACCCGCCCGGACGAAGAATGGTGTATGAATATCCGGGCTCTGAAAAGAGTCTGCGTACTTCGTTTTCACCTTCCAGTTTCATGGTGAGTACCTGTCCGTATTTGTTCAGGGGATGATCAGGTTTGGTTACTCCGAGAGAGCTTATTAGAATGAAATGTTTTACACCGCACTCTCTGGCAATCAATGCCAGCCTTTTCACACCATCCCGGTCTATAGCAGAGGGCGGCGGAGCTTTTGGGTCAGTCACATTGCCGCCTATAGCACAAATAACAGCTTCAGCATGACCTGCAGCAGCCCTGATTTCGTCAGCATGCTCAATCGAGCCTATAGTAAGTTTATCAATCACCTCCGGGCCAAAAAGCTCAAGAGCCTTTTCCCCCGATCGAACAAAAAGATGGTAGTCGATACTGTGATGCTGCAAGCGCCTTACTACCCAAACCCCGGTTCTGCCGGTAGCCCCGACAACAAGTACACTGCCTTTAAATGGTTTCATAATAAGCCATAATGTTTTGTGAAACGTTTACATAATTTTTCCCGCCTCATTCCTTATGTCCTGTCATTCCTAAAAGAACTCAAGAATCTGACGTAGCTCTGTTATTCCGAAACGTAGTGAGGAATCTAACGCACCCCTGTAATCCAGTATCCCAGTGCGGAATCCAACGAAGCTCTGTCATTCCGAAAAGAACGCAAGAATCTGACGTAGCTTTGTCATTCCGAAACGTAGTGAGGAATCTAATTCGTTCCTGATGGATATCTGATCAGTAACGAGAAATGATGGGAAGGAATGTGGGCTTTATTTGAGGAGATCCCTCCCGTTGGTCGGGATGACACCCATTATACTTGCCAGAACTCCTGTGCTCCGGCAGGTAGCTTTGACAGTACATGATCGAATGCCTCTTTGTCGATGCACTGCCTGAGAGCAGTTGAAACATCTTGAATGGCAGTCTCGGTTGAGAAGTTGTGCCCGGCTCGAAGCGCCCTGACTTCTTTCGTCATGCTGGCACGATCCTCGAACGAAAGAACAGAGTTGCTGGTATCCCAATCTGCCACAAATATAGCTCGAACAACGGGTGGCAACACCGATGCAAACAAGATGGCATCCTTGACTTCAAGACGCCGGCGAAACGTCTGCAGCACCCCTTGCACCATAGTATATGCCTGATGAGTGCTGCCGAAGCCAGCAAGGTCACGAACTTTTACAAGGAACCTGAAGAAGTCGTCTGTTGCACGTTGATACTCCGAAGGTACCGGCATGGAGTGCTCCTGTTTGTCATGCTGAACCTGTATGAATACTTCAGTTGAAGAATACAAAAAAAGAATGGTGCACTCAAAATGCTTGTTCTGCCTCAATGCTTCGTTTGTTTCACGCTGCCAGTATTGACGAACAGAGAGGGCTTCGGATGCTGAAAATATTTCATAGATTGACAAGGAGAGGTTTAAACCACAATAAAAAAAGGGCGGCAAGTGTTATGGGTGATGAGTTTTTTCGAGAAAAGGTTTTTGCTGTTATGCTTTATGGATTCCGTACCATAAAAAAACCGGCATCAGTAACCGTCCATCCTGAATTGATGATGAAAATAAGAGATCAGTTCAAGGATACACAGATGGCACCGGTAAGCATTGAGGGTGCAGAAATGTTTTTCGGGCTGCCGGTTATTGAGGATGCGACGAAGGGTGAAGATTACATCGCGGTAAGTTAAGAAGTTGGCAATCAGCAGTAAAGAGAGATCCCTCCCGTTGGTCGGGATGACTGGGGAGGGGGAAAAAGTTCTGAGTGCTCAGTGCTGTGATTTCAGAGGTGAATTCAATGGAAGAGAGAAAATTTTACGTTCAGGGCCATGGTTAAATCTATCAGGGAGTGGAGTAAGATGACTGTTCTGATATCTCGGTACCAGAAAAAGGTTAAGGCCCAGCTGCATGCTATGAGCATTTGTACAGGCATGAAAAATGGTTTGTAGGGGCTGGTCTGTACGACATGTGTTGGTAGAATATTGATCCAGAAGAGGCCGTGGATCAGGCCACTGTAGATCATGAAGAAGATAAAGCCGGTGATGAAGAGTGCCCATGGATTTTCGGTGAACCTGCCGGCAAGGGCTGTACCGATTCGAAACACAGCGTAGAACATGAAGGTTTCGGCAATGCCGTTGCCGATACTGAATACCAGGACAGTCAGGATATCGAGCTTGCGGCCTCCGTCGGTTGTGGAATGTGAATATACCCAGGCATTAACCGCAACAATAAGGAGAGAAGCAACCAGCAGCGTGATTCTACGGGTGTCGAAATCCCTGTTGAATGACAGAATATCCTTCTTGAAAAAGATAAAGCCGACAAGAAAAGCAAACGCCCAATAGGCATAAATCATCACTGGTACCGATAGTTCCATTACTCAGGGGTGGTTACGGGTTAAGAAAGTGTTTCAGTGTTAAAGGCATAAGCCTCGGCATGATAAGAGCTTCGGACAAAAGGGGCTGACTGCACTTGGCGGAACCCTGCGGCTTCAGCGATGAGCCTGTACTGTTCAAATTCTTCTGGTGTGACATAGCGATCAACCGGCATATGTTCAGAAGATGGTTGCAGATATTGACCGATCGTCACCATATCGCAGCCATAACGAATAAGGTCGCTGAGTGTTGCTGTTACTTCCTGAGTGGTTTCTCCCATTCCTACCATGATCCCCGATTTTGTTGAAAGGCCATGCATCTGTTTAGCACGCTTGATTAGCTGCAGCGATGCTTTATAATTGGCCTGCGGGCGCACCTTCGGATAGAGGGAAAGTACCGTTTCAATATTATGGTTCAGCACATCGGGCAACTCTGCCATCACCAGATCAAGTGCGCCTTCATTTCCCTGAAAATCCGGAATAAGACACTCTATGGTGACCAAAGGGTTAAGTGAGCGAATGGTCCGTATGGTCTCCACCCAATGTTCTGCACCCCCGTCTTGTAAATCGTCACGGGTTACACTTGTTAGAACGGCATGCTTCAACTGCATGGAATGAATGGCAAAGGCAATATTTTCCGGTTCAAGGGGATCTGGCAAAGGCGGTTTTGCGGCCTTTCCGACCGCACAGAACCTGCAGGTGCGCGTACATATATTACCGAGGAGCAAAAACGTTGCCGTACCTCGTGACCAGCACTCATGCAGGTTCGGACACAAGGCGGAGCGGCAGACCGTATGCAGACTCTTGCTGTTCAGCAACTGTTTCGTAGAGGCAAACGACGCTCCCGCAGTTAACTTGATTTTCAGCCATTCCGGTTTTTTTCCGGGACTATGCTCCATAAGGGTACAGCGGGTCAATTATTGATAACAATGCCGCAATATAGCTATTCAACCGAAAATGAGAACATTGGTATCGCAAACAATCCTTACATCGATTTGACTTTCGAAGCACGAGCAGACTTTATTTCCCCAGACACATCATCCTCGGTCAAGTGCTTCTCCTGCGAAATCATATCGCCAAGCATAAAAAGATCACTCCACTGCCTTCTGTGCTCAATATTAAGCCGGGCGGCCTCCCTGATCAGCTCGGAACGGCTTCTGAACTCCTTTCTGGCTGTTTTATCAATTTCATTCAGCAATGAATCTTGAAAAGCAATAGTAATGGTAACAGTAGGCATAACTATTTTGTTTAAAGATAATACGTTAATATATAAACGTTGTACATTACTGTATAATTTCTTTTCCACTCGACAGAAAGAAAAATATGGATTTCTCACTGCGTTTCGAAATGACAGGGGGATGGGAGTGCAGAGGGTCAAGTGCTGAGTGAAGCCTGTAAAATCCAGCTTATGATTTATTGAGGTTGCATTAATGGTAAATCAGTGGGTTAAGTTCGCCAAACTCTTTACCTTTTCCTTAAATTTAAAATATCGGTGATATTTGATTTGTTTTTTTTACAGCAACGCTACACTTGAACGAAAATTTTGTAGAGTGCCACATCCTGATATTGCAGGAAAAGTTGTCATTAAAGGTAATATCATTAGCTGCGCACCATTTGGAGGATAAGACGAAAACCATTGCTGAAAAGTCAGGAGTAAATTTATGAGTAATAAAGAAATACTTGAGCGGGCGCTGACTCTCAAGCCTGTAGATCGGCTGATAATTATTGATGGGTTATTGCGAAGTCTTGACGAGCCTGACGCAAAGATTGATGAACTATGGGCTGAAGAGGCAGTAAATCGCCTCAAGGCTTACAGGGATGGACGGATTGAAGGAATTTCTCTGGATGACAGTGCTGTGTTTTTTTATTGCAAGGAATAATATTGTATGTTCATCACTTCCAAAACTTGAAAGTGACAAAGCCGTTGGTTTTATTTGCGTCCTTTGTTCACGGTAAAATTCAAGTCAATCAGGAACCAATCCGGTTTCATGGAAGAGTTTCAGCATTGTCGTTCTTCAACCTTGAATGGAGTTATGCAGAACATGAACACACCATCCCGCGTCCTTTGCAAGGCCTTACAAGGCAGAATCATGACGGCAGATCAGGCCGCAGCCCTTATTTCTTCTGGTGACAATGTCGGCATGAGCGGATTTACCGGTTCAGGCTATCCCAAAGAGGTGCCTGCTGCGCTTGCCAGACGCATTGAGGAGGCCAACAGTAACGGCCAGAAATTCAGGATAGGCGTATGGACAGGCGCTTCAACAGCCCCGGAGCTTGATGGAGCCCTGGCTAAAGTTGATGGAGTGGAAATGCGTCTTCCTTATCAATCCGATCCCGTTTGCCGCAATCGCATCAACGCCGGAGAGATGGAATACATCGATATTCACCTCTCTCATGTTGCTCAGTTCGTCTGGTTCGGATTTCTCGGAAAACTGAATATCGCCGTGGTTGAAGTAGCGGGGATACTCGAAGACGGGCGTCTGATTCCCTCAACCTCGGTTGGCAACAACAAGACCTGGCTCGATCAGGCAGACAAGGTAATCCTTGAAGTAAACTCCTGGCAGGATTCGCGACTTGAAGGTATGCACGACATATATTACGGCACAAGTCTGCCTCCGAACCGCCTGCCGATCCCTCTTGTGCATCCACATGACCGGATAGGCGACCCATACCTCCATTGTGATCCCGATAAAGTTATTGCCGTTGTCGAAACCCATAGCCCGGACCGAAATTCAGGGTTTTCAGAACCTGATGATAATTCCCGCCTTATTGCAGGCCATATCCTTGAATTCTTTGAGCATGAAGTTAAGCGGGGAAGGCTTCCCAGGAACCTTCTGCCTCTGCAGTCTGGTGTAGGAAATATTGCCAATGCCGTTATGGCCGGTCTGAACCATGGGCCATTTGAGAACCTGACAGCTTATACCGAAGTGCTGCAGGATGGCATGCTCGATTTGATCCACTCAGGCAAGCTGACCTTTGCTTCAGCGACTGCCTTCTCTCTGAGCAATTCCGCGCTTGAGTGAGCACACCGGAGCATAGTGTGCCACCTCTACCGGAGTAAAGTGTGCCAGCGATTCCGGAGCAATATGTGCCACCCGTACCGGAGAATAGTGTGCCAGGCATTCCGCTTGAAAGTGTGCCACCCCACAGGCCAGATTTGTAACATCATAAACAGTACCTTCGAAGCAAAAAAACGGAGGTATTACCATGGCAAACAAAGCCTTGACTATGTTACAGATTCGCCGTATTCTCAAACTCATGATGGAGGAGTGTTCCCAACGGGAAATCCATCGAAGTACAGGTATTCACCGGCTCACACTCAAAAACTATCTGCATCGGTTCAAGAGCAGCGGTAAGACGTTTTCAGAGCTGTTTGCACTTTCTGATCACGATCTTTCGGTTCTGGTTCATCCACCACGTTCCACCAAAGACACTGATGAGCGGTATGCTGATCTCAGTACCCAACTGAAGCGTCTTTCCGAGGAACTCGGAAACAAGCACTCTCATGTTACCAAGCAGGTGCTCTGGGAGGAGTATCTTCAGGATCGCCCTGCCGGCTATCAGTATTCCCAGTTCTGCTATTATCTTGACCAGTATGTGCAGCAGCAGGATACCACCATGCCGCAGCAGCACCATCCAGGGTATCGGCTGCAGATCGACTTCGCCGGCGACACACTCTGTATCATCGAACCTCTTACCAGAGCCCGTCTTGAGTGCCCCGTTCTGGTCTGCACCTTGCCCTGCAGCAGCTTTTTTTATGTTGAACCGCTCTCGTCCGCCAGGCAGGAGCATTTGATACCGGCCCTCAACCGGGCACTGGCCTATCTGGGCGGTGTTCCCAAGAACATTCTCAGCGACAACATGAGGCAGGTGGTGACGAAAGCATCACGCTATGAGCCTCTTTTTACTGATGTTATGGAGCATTGGGCATTGCACTACCAGACCAACATGCAGGCGACCAGAATCGTCCGGCCCAAGGATAAACCTTCCGTGGAGGGCACGGTTCATATTGCCTACAACCAGATTTACGGACGTTTGCGCAATGAGGAATTTACCAGTCTCAACGCCTTGAAGTGTCGGGTACGGGAGTTGCTGGATAATGCCAATGACCGGCTGATGACCGATTATGGCAAGAGTCGCCGGCAGCGGTTTATAGAGCTTGAACAAGAGCTGTTACTGCCACTGCCGGCGACCGATTTTCTCTATAAGCGTGAAACCACGGCCACCGTCAAGAAAAATTACCATGTCATGCTGGGAGAAGACCGCTGCCAGTATAGTGTCCCACATGAGTATATCGGCAAGCTTGTCAAACTGGTCTACGATGAAGCCGTGGTTGAGGTATTTCTTGATTTCCAGCGTATTGCCCTGCATCAGCGCATCGTCGGACGCCGGGGTATCTACAGAACCGTTGAGGAGCACATGCCGGAAGCCCACCGCCGGCACCATCAGCAACAAGGATGGAGTGAGGATGACTTTACCAGCAAAGCCGCCGCTATTGGGCCTTGTACTGAAGAAGCAGTCCTTAGGATTCTGAGTTCAAAGGCCTTTGTACAGCAAAGCTTTGACGCCTGCCTTGGCATACTTCGGCTCCAGAAGAAGTATGGAACAAGCCGACTTGAAGCAGCATGCGGGCTGGCATTGCAGGTTCCCAGCGTCAGCTACCGTCTTGTCCATAACATACTGGAAAACAACAGAGATAAAGCAGTGGCGGCGGCAGAATACCATGCGCCCATGCTGCCGTTTCATGACAATATTCGCGGCAAAGAAGTCTACAATTAACCTCAACCACCACATGACCATGAATACACAGCTAACCCTTGACCAGCTTCGTTCCATGAACCTTTATGGTATGGCAAATGCCTATGAAGCAGCAACCATGCTTCCCGTCCACGAACAGCCAGCAGCGGACACGCTGCTCGGCCAGTTGGTTGATGCCGAACAGCGATTCCGAAAAGAACAGAGCACCAAGCGGTACCTCCTGCAAAGCAAGATCCGCTATCCAGCCATACTGGAACAGGTTCACTGCAACGCCGCCCGGAACCTGACCCGGGATCAACTGCTCAGCCTTGCTGACTGCAACTTTATCGGGCGGGGTGAAAATATTCTTATTACCGGAGCAACGGGATGCGGCAAGAGCTATCTTGCCTGTGCTTTGGGACGGCAGGCCTGTTCACTTGGATATCGCACGCTGTACTTTGGTATGAACCGGTTTCTTGAACGGATCGCACAGACAAAACTTGACGGAACCTTTGTCCGTGTGCTTAACCAAATTGAACGAACCCATCTGATTATCCTTGATGATTTCGGTCTGCAACCACTCGATGCAACAACACGTATTGCACTACTGCAAATCCTTGAAGATCGTTATGGAAAGCAGGCGGTCATGATCACCTCTCAGCTGCCGGTTGCCCAGTGGCATGACGTAATTGGGGAGCCTACAATTGCTGACGGAATCATGGATAGATTAGTCGGAAATGCTCACCGGCTTGAGTTAAAAGGAGAGTCAATGAGGAGAAGGAAATTGGATAAAATTGTGTAAGTTCTAAGAGCAAATCCGTCCTGAAAAGGTGGTACACTTTGCCGCGGAATCAGTGGTACATTTTGTCGCGGAATAGGTGGTACACTTTCGTCCGGAATCAGTGGTACACATTCGCCGGAATACTCACTTGAGACACTCTATACCCATCTTGATGAATACAGGGACAAGATTATTCTGCGTCCTCAGGAAATCAGCAATCATCCGGAAGTCATCCGTCGTCTTGGTGTTATAGCCATGAACGGCATGATTGAGGCCGACATTTACGGCAATGTTAATTCGACGCACGTTATGGGCAGTTCAATCATGAACGGTATAGGCGGTTCCGGGGATTTCGCACGCAATGCATACATATCAATATTCATGACGCCGTCTCATGCCAAGAACGGTCATGTTTCCTGCATTGTGCCCATGGTATCTCACGTCGATCATACCGAACACGATGTTCAGATACTTGTTACCGAGCAGGGCCTTGCTGATCTGCGTGGCCTTTCCCCAACTCAGCGTGCCAGGGTAATTATCGAAAACTGTTCGCACCCGGATTTCAAACCGGCACTTCAGGACTACCAGAAACGGGCAATAGCTCATTCCCATGGCAAACATACGCCGCATCTGCTCGACGAAGCTTTAAGCTGGCATCAGCGATTTCTTACCACCGGCAGCATGTAAGTCTAGCCACCGCTTATTGTTTCCATACCTTTTTTCTGCCGTTCCTCATTTTGCATTCGTCATTTCGAAACAAAGTGAGGAATCGCTTAATTTCCGTTTCATTATATTCAACCTCAAACTGCTTTGGAGAAAAGCGGTGTGGGTTTTATTTTTTGCTTTCGTGTTCTGTAGAACATGCCTTGTTTTCAAACGTATAAATATTACTGAGCATTGAATTTTTCTTCTTCCGATAACACTTCTTCAGTATCACCAAAACGCGTTTTTGTAGTGGGTGCCACCGGCTATATCGGCAAATTTGTAGTCCGCGAACTGGTTGCCAGAGGTTATAAGGTTGTAAGCTTTGCACGTGAGCGTTCAGGAGTGAATGCTTCGACTACATCTGAACTGACTCGGCAGCAATTGCAGGGTTCGGAGGTTCGTTTCGGCGATGTTTGCGATATGAACTCCCTAATGAAAGATGGTATCCGCGGGGAAAAGTTCGATGCTGTTGTTTCCTGTCTGACCTCGCGAACAGGGGGGATAAAGGATGCCTGGATGATTGATTATCAGGCAACGCACAATGCTCTTGAAGCAGGAAAGGCAGCCGGTGCTTATCAGTTTGTGCTGCTGTCGGCCATCTGCGTCCAGAAGCCTTTGCTTGAATTTCAGAGAGCCAAGCTCAGGTTCGAAAAAGAGTTGGTCGAATCCGGTTTAATGTACTCCATTGTCCGACCGACGGCTTTTTTTAAATCTATTGCCGGTCAGGTGGAGTCTGTAAAAAAAGGGAAGCCCTATATCATGTTTGGTAACGGCGAGCTTACTTCCTGCAAGCCGATCAGCGAGGCGGATCTGGCGCGTTTTATGGCTGACTGTCTCGAAGATCCGTCGAAACGGAATAAAATTCTTCCTGTCGGGGGGCCCGGCAAGGCAATTTCAGCAAAAGAGCAGGGTGAGCTGCTGTTTGAACTTCTGGGCCGTGAACCGAAGTTCAAAAAAGTCCCGCCCTTGATTTTTGATGTGATTATTCCTGTGTTAACAGTTCTTTCAAAGCTTTTTCCGATGCTTAAGGATAAGGCCGAGTTTGCCCGGATCGGTCGTTACTATACTTCTGAGTCCATGCTGCTGCTAAATCCCGCAACGGGTAAATACGATGCAGACGCAACCCCATCCTACGGTAATGACACCTTAAGGGATTTCTATGCACGGGTATTGAAAGGGGGGCTTGCAGGCCAGGAGCTTGGTGCTCATTCGATGTTCTGAAACTTCCGCTGTCATTCAGAGATTTATCGAAGCAGCCATGAATTCTGGATTCCTCGATAAATCTCGGTAGTATGACAAGAGGTGTATATGTAGCAATAGAGAGAATTCGGAACAGTCAATGATCATCCAGCGACCTGATCCTTCAGAGTTTTTCCTGGTTTAAACTTTACAACTTTTTTAGCTGCGATGGTAATAGCGTTACCGGTGAGCGGATTACGTCCTGGTCTTTCTGCCCTGTCAACCGTAGTGAATGTCCCGAATCCAACAAGGGCAACATCATGACCACCTTTCAAAGATGATGATACAACATTAATGAAGGCCTTCACTGCGCGGTCGGCGTCTGCTTTGGTGAGGTTAGCCTGTTCGGCAATTTTCTCAACTAATTCGGCTTTTGACATGTTGCACTTTATTTAAAATTGTGGATGAAATAGATTATTTTATTTGATGGTGCTGAAATTGAACAGCGTCCTCCTGTATACCGATAAATGCAGTGATGATCCAGATGTTGACTTGCAAGATGTTGCAGCAAAGCTTGCGGCAACTTCGGTCAGGGTTTCAAATGAGGTACGTATGTTGTTTTTCGGTGTGTCGGGTTTCGGATGATCTTTCCGAAAAGGTGTATAAACAACTCCTGCAGACAAAAAAGATCACAGAAGCATTACTTGGGTGTAACCTTATTTTCTTAAGGTATTACTTTTTTATTGAAACCCAATATTTTCGGATCTCCAAGTTTTTACCATAAATTTCCTCTCAGAGTGATCAGAAAGATAATTTCAAGCGGGGTATTCCTTTGATTTGTTTATAAACGAAAAAATAACTAAATAACGACAGCTGAAGCCTTATTACTGAAATGACAGACGTTGTTGAAAATTTCCGTTTGAACCTTACAACATTTAACAGGAGAATAATAGTGAAAAAATCATTTTTGCAGCTTGCAGGGATTGTTGGAATTGTGGCAGTTCTTATCAGTACACTCAATGTTGATGCTCAGGCATCTCGCAGGCATCATCATCATTATGTGCGTCACCATCATCATGGGCATCGCAGGTAAGATGATCTTGAAAGCATCGTAATGTATGTTAACGCAAAAGGGCGCTGACATTATGTTCAAGCTTCCTTTTGCGTTATTACAGCTTCCGGTATTTTAACGAGCATGGCATTTTTATGTTTTATGGAGTCCATCTACTCTCTGATGCCTATCGTTGAAAGCTGATCCAAAAATCCCACACAAAAGCTGCCAGTACCGCGAGCTTCCCTGAAAGCACGTTCTCCTGCCGCAGCGAAGATCACCGAAGCAGCCGAAGCTGCTCTGACTGCTGTTCTGGTTACTGGTAAAAAAGCTGCAATCAAGGCACCAAGCGAACAGCCTGTGCCTGTGATTTTAGTCATAATCTCATGACCGCCAGGGATAGTGATGATTTCTTTGCCGTCAGTAATGTAATCGACCTCACCGCTGAGAGCAACGACAGCGCCTGTCTGCTCAGCCAGTTGAAAGGCTGCCGGCAGTGCTGCAAGAGATGGTGCCGTGGAGTCTACCCCCTTTGCTTTGCCTGCAAATCCACAAAGAGCAAGAATTTCAGAAGCATTGCCTCGTATGACCGTTGGCTTAGAGCGGAGGAGTTGATCAACGATATCCGTTCGGAACCTTAGGGCTCCGACGGCAACAGGGTCAAGAACCCAGGGTGTGTTTGTCTGTTGAGCAGTTGCTGCGGCTTTAAGCATGACCTCCGCATCTGTGGTTGTTATCGTGCCGACATTGATTAAAAGTGCCTGTGCAATGCGGACAAACTCGGCAACCTCCTCAATGGTTACAACCATTGCTGGTGAGGCTCCGGCAGCAAGAAGCACATTGGCCGTAAAATTCGTAACAACACTGTTGGTAATACAATGGGTCAGGGGAGCGCTCTGACGCAATTGGGCAAGATCTTCAACAACCTCGGGGTGAGGCCATGTTCGGCTGCCGGTGATATGTTTTTGGGTTTCAATACTCATATAAAACGGGAAATTCGTTCAATACATTATAAAAAGACAAAAAGCTCGGTGAAAAACCCTTATGTGTTATTCAACGGAATAAGTGCAAAAATACAGACAATATACGGGTTTTCATGAACCCGGGAAAAGGAAGTTTTTTTTCATAGACACAGCTAATAATGCTCTCCTCGACCTGTCATGCCTGATTAGAGCAGAGATCGCAGGAACTGCAAAGCGTTTTTTATCTGATGCATAATAAAGCGATAAAAAATATTTACTGTGTTCTTCAACCATTTACTTGTTAAATGAACATTTCAATCAGGCATTTCAAATTAATGGACTGATCCATTATTCTTGGCACTATGAGTAAGATCAGTTCAATTGAAGTCTAAAACAAGTCTGCTTTGCACACTTATGAATTGATAAGTATAAATCTGATTTTTTTATTAAATTTAATGTGATGCCTGAAAGGCTGAACGCTTTATTCAATAAAAAAATCGATCAATTATGTCATCAACAAAACTTTCAGAAATTAAATCACAAATTGCTGAACTTCAAAAAGCAGCTGATGATATTATCAAAAACGAGAGAATAGCCGTAATCAAAGAGATAAAGGCAAAACTCGAAAACTACAATATCAGTGTAGAAGAAATCCAGCAGAAGACAAAACCTGCTTTATCAAAAAGCCCTGCTGTTATAAAATATCGGAAGAACGAACACGAATATTGGGTTGGAAGAGGCCCGAAACCGGGTTGGGTAAAGGATGTTGAGAAAAACGGTGAAAGCATTGAGCAATACAGAGTTCCAGTGTAAACCATTCTCTCCGGCACCAGAGGGAAGATGATTATTATCGTTGCATCAGGCAATTGTCATATTCATTGATAATCACTCTGAAATTCTGCTTTGGATAATGGTGAATGTTCAATGTTCAGGTTTGACAAGAAGCAGGGGGATAGGTATTTTTTCGCGAAGTGTCCGTGAAACGCTGCCGAACATGATTCTTCCTGGTAAACGGTGGCCATGAGTTGCCATTGCGATAAGATCATAGGAACGTTCTTCAATTTCATTGAGAATTTCTGTCTCGGGTTCTCCGCTTCTGATCAGAATATTGGCCGCAATGCCCTCTGCCTGAAGCTTGTTGCGGTGACCCTCCAGAATGGTTTGAGAGCGTTGGCGAAGGTAACGCTCCTGATCAAGGGTGTGGGAGTGAACGACATGGAGCAGATGCAGTGTGGCATCAAGCTTGCGTGCAAGGACTGATACGTGGTTGAGAATGATTTCATCGACCTCTGAGCAGTCGATAGCAACGAGAATTTCTCTGTATTCGAGCATATCAGTTTCCTCCGGTCATTGTCGTATAAAAAAAATAAATATTGAGGCCGATAACAAGGGCAGAAATTATTGATGCGGCCAAAAACTCGATGTTGCGACTCCTGAAACTGCCCATAACCTGAGCATTACGACAAAGGATAAGAAGGGGTATAAGGGTAAAGGGAAGCTGGATGCTCAGCACAACCTGGCTTAAAATAAGAACACGAAAGGTGTCGACGCTTACCAGAATGATCAGGAGTGCTGGAATTGCGGTAACAAAAACCGCCAGCCTGTAAAGTAAAGTTCTGGGATCCTCGGGTTTACCGAGAAAACCGGTTATAATATTGGCTTCCGCCATTGAAACCGTTATGGAGGAGCTGATTCCGGAAAAAACAAGGGCAACGGCAAAAAGCAGACCGGCAAACTGACCGGCAAGAGGTTTCAGGGTTACTGATGCCTGTTCAATGGTGGTTACCGGAATATGATTGCGAAAAAATACCGATGCCGCAACTATGATCATGGCTGAGTTAACAATCCATCCAAGAATCATGGCAAAAAGTGTATCTATTTTTTCATATCGAAGCTGATCCCTCTTTTCTTCTTCCGAAATCCCCGACTCACGACTGTGAATAATATTTGAATGCAGAAAGATGTTATGAGGCATCACCAATGCGCCAAGAATAGCGAGCGCTATATATATACTTTTTCTTCCTACAGTGGGAACAACAAGGCTTGGAGCTATAAGACTCCAGTCGGGATGGACGATCAGAAGCTCAACAATGTAGCACAGGGTAATAATTCCAAGAAATCCGACAATTATCTTTTCAATTCGATGGTAGCGTTGGCTGACTATCAGGAATACCTCAAGAACAAACGTCAGAAGAACACCGAGCCAGAGCGGAAAACCAAAAAGCAGGGTAAATCCTATACCGCCACCCAAAAGCTCAGCGACATCGGTTGCGATGCAGGCAAGGACAACACTGAATCCAAGAAATGCTGCTACCTGCTTCGGAAAGTATTCGCAAATATTTACTGCCAATGATTTTCCTGTGGCGATACCAAGCTTTGCGGCCATGTGCTGGATGAGGAGAAGCATAACTGTACCGAGTGTGACAACCCAGAGCAGTTCGAAGCCGAACCGGGAACCTCCTTCTATATTCGTTGCCCAGTTGCCGGGATCAATAAACCCGACAGTAACAAGAAACCCTGGACCGAGAAAACTGAAGAGCGTTTTAAGTGAAAAGGATTTAGCTTGCTGCACCATGGCGCATATTTTCGTCTGCTTGCCTGTAAAACAATGGGTTATCTGCAGTGCATCTGTACTAAATTACGTAAAAGAATTGGTTGTGGAGCATACATTGTTGATGTATAGATAGTTAGACGGGATATTCACATATAAAGTTCCGAATGCATGGAGTTCTTATCTGTGGTTGAGTTATTTACAGACCGCGGCAGGGAGAAAAGAGGGAGTTGACATTATTGACAACTCCCTCTGATATTGGCAGGTACCAAACAATTAATGAACAGGATCTATACCTGTTTCATGGCTGAGGTTGTCAACCCTGAGTGCCGGTATCTTCTATGCCAATTGCGGTAGTGATGGTGGTGATGTCTTGACTCCGGATATTGTTATACCGCAAACTTTTTCACCCACGAGACATACTTGTTCATCCAATTCTGGAGGAATGATTTGCTGTTTTCACCGAAGTTGTCACAGTCATCAAACAACCCATCCTTGAACTGAATAAACATTTCAGGTTGGCCAAGTGTTGGTACGTCAAGGCATGCGAGAATGTTGCGCAAATGCTGTTGTGCCAATGCTGTACCGTTGACTCCGCTCGAAACGCCCACAATGCCGGCTGGTTTACCTGCCCACGAGTTTTGGCCATGGGGACGCGATGCATGGTCGATGGCGTTCTTTAGCACACCTGGGATAGAGCGGTTGTATTCAGGAGTTACAAACAGAATGCCATGGGCAGACATGATTTCGAGTTTCAACTGTTTGACTGGTTCAGCCTGGTTATCATCATCATCCTGGTTATAAAGCGGTAACTCACCGATTTGCAACTGCTTAAATGATAATTCTGAATGTTCCAGCTTTTCAATGGCATTGGCCAGCATGCGGTTTAACGATTCCCTGCGCAGACTGCCAACGATGACAGCAATTTGGTATGTACTCATGGTGCTCTGATTTAAAATGATGTAAAAAATATCCGCTGATTTCGATCATTGCTCATCAAGCTTTCATTAGTTAATCATCGTTTCTTACCTGCCGTCGAATCAGCGGAAAGTCATGTCACACCGTACTCATGTAACGGCGGGATACGGTGTAATTATTGAACAGATGCGAGGGCAGCAGATTGTAATAAAGCTGTTCATAATTATCGACCATACACTCTCTTGAAAAACGCTTTTCAAACTCCTTGCGACAGGTTTTTCTCGATAACAGATCCACATTTCGAATAGCCTCGATAAAATCAAGACGAGTGTTACAGATAAACCCTGTCTTGCCATGGGTAATCACTTCGGGGGCTGAACCGCATCCTCTCACGATCACCGGCGTTCCGCAGGCAAGCGCCTCAATCATCACCAGCCCGAAAGGTTCCGGCCAGTCTATCGTATTCAGCAATGCTTTTGCATTTTTCAGCAACTCCACCTTGCGGGTGTCATCAACCTCACCGATATAATCGATCAGCGGATGATCAAGCAGTGGCCTTATTTTCTTCTCAAAATAGCCTTTATCGGTTGGATCAATTTTCGCCGCAATTTTTAAAGGTATGTTGCATGCCCTGGCCAGCATGATTGCATCTTCAGGTTTTTTCTCTTCTGAAAAACGCCCCAGATAGAGAAAATAATCACCGGGCGTATCGTTAAATTCAAAGCAGGATTCGGGATAACCGTGATAAATCGTTTTGACCCAGTTGATCTCCTCGACAGGACGTCTCTGTGAATCACTGATGGAGACATATGCCATATCGGGGTAAGATCTCAGCATTGCAGCACTGTCACCAAGATCAAGTCTGCCATGCATGGTTAGAACCGTAGGCACCTGTGCCTTATAGGCATAGGGCAATGTCTGGTATTCGAGATGGGAATGAATGATGTCAAATTCATGGGCCATTTTTTCATAAACCCTGCTTAACATCATCATGTTCACCATCATTGGCGTATGGGATTTTCTGCCAAGGCGAAGGCTCTCTCTTATCGGAGCAACCAGCCGGGCAGTTGTCAAAGAATCTCCCGAAGCAAACAGGGTGACATCATGCCCTTTATCAACCAGTCCTTCAGTTAAATGGTAGACCACCCGCTCTGTTCCTCCGTATTTTTTTGGGGGCACCCTTTCCACTAAAGGTGCAATCTGGGCAATGCGTAGTTTTTTCATGATTCCCCTCTTATTCTGTAAGCACTCATATTTAAAAAGAGACACTCAAACCTGATCCCATGTACCAATGATTTTCGTCCCTCAGATAACCATACTCTTATTGTATTAAGTGGCTTTCCTATAATTCTGGATATTGCACGGTGTTTGAGTCCTGAAATCGCGGATAGCAAGACTGATAAGCGTATATCTGCGTCCTGTTCGAGGAGTGATGCTGCAAGTATTTCCTTTGAAAAGCAAGGTGTTTCGGGCAGACTGCCTGCATCATCCTGATCAATACTTTCCAGATAACAGGCTCTGAATGTTGTAAATACCTCGGTTTCCGAACTTTCATTGTCAACATTCAGATAGGTGCTGTTTACCAGTTCAGTCGCTTTTGTCTCAGAACCGGTCAGCCAATAGGCAAGGCTGTATATGTCATCCATTAAATCCAGCGGTGTTCTTTTTGCCTTGATCATACAATCTCCTTGTCTATGATTCAGTGTTATCGGTTATGGTTTTCATCACTGCGCTGCTGAAGTGCTATGTTCTGTTGAGCCTGCACCTTTCTGTTGTTGGCATCGCTCCGCTGATCAATATCTCTCCTCATGTTGTCGTCATTGCGCTGATACTGGTTAGTCCGACTATCCGGTCTGCGGTACTCAAGATCACGGTACCTTCTTATGTCGTCCCAACGATGCCTTCGTATCTGATAAGGAAGCCCGGAATCGAGGATAAGAACCCACGGTCCGCGGTAATAATAAGAACGGTACCAGCGCCCGTTATGGTAGATGTAGTACCGCTATCCATAGTAAACTATATCGTAAGGACTCCCGATGGATACTGAAAAGCCTTGAGTTCTCAGATAAAAAATTTTCCGCATCTCCTTTTACTGTTAATCGCAGCCACTGAATCAGATGTTCGCAGCTCAGCATTTTCATGCGACAATAATGTTGTCTGTGACGGCTTCAAAGGTACTGGGCTGCATGAGTTGAATATATGTCTGTTTAGTGCCCTTGCTTGTTTTATTACGGAATACATTTCCGTTACGCGCTTTAACAATTTATTTATATAAGAATATATATAAATAAACGATAAATCCTCTGTATTTTCTGAATATAACCGAGATATGTTACTTATTTGTAAAATATCGTATATAATATAGCTGTGTATTTTCAGGAGAAGGAAAGAAAAAATCCAATAACGTTTGATGATATAACCCAAGGGAACAAGGAACTCGGGCAATCGAGCATAGGCCGCAACGCCTCCAGCCATGCAAAGGATGTGGACGCATTCCACGAACAGCTACTTCTGTATAATAAGAAGATAGAGAGCCGGGTATTGTTTTGCCTTGCGTTTAAATAAGTCCCCCGACATGAAATTTTATTCAGTCAGGGGTACTTGAGTGGGTGGTGAGGGGTCAGGAGGTGGCGTCAGACAGCCTGATAACTACCGGGACAGTTTTTCCTTCAGCTACGGTTACTGTTGTCTTGCCTTTGAGTTTAAGTTTTTCGTTCCAGGTCTCGATCTGGTAGGTACCGACAGGAACGTTGGGGATAGTGAACTTGCCGTCATGTTCAGTCACTGCGGCATATTGATTTTCAGTAACGACAACCCAGCCGGACATCTCAGGGTGGACTTTGCAGAGGAAGTGAACCACACCCGGCTTATTGAAGGTGACAGGCCTTGTGACACCCGGATCATAGGTGTCAAGGCTGAATTTATTGCTCTCACTTGTCGAAGTGATATTATGATAGATTTTGTCGTTGTTCGTAAAATCAACTGTAGAACCGACAGGTATCGTTATTACTTTAGGAACAAAAGTCAGATTAAGTTGATCAATGGATTTATGCTGTGGTGTAACCTGCTCATTGACGCCTTCCAGATAAACGACTGTATCTCCTTTGTATTTCGCCAAGTCAGTTTCAATGGTACCGGCGATTGTTCCATTGCAATATGCATTAGATGCGATGCATCCGAAGCTTGATAAAAACAAAACGGTTTTGATGAACCAGGGGGTACTCTTCACCATGTCAGTCTCCTTGAATTTGATGATTAACATACAGTTACTCTCCATATCGGACAAAAATATATCAAAAGAGGAAATAGTAATCAACCAAACCCTAAAGGATTATTAATAAAAAATTAAATTTTGATAAAATTCCGCCACACGTTTTTATCAATATCGAAGCGGGGAGGGTTAAGTATTGCTTTTAAGGCTTTCGCTTACTGCGTGCTTGAACTCTTTGGAAATCTTAAAGACAGGAACATCTTTTGGCTCAACGGTCACTTTTTCACCGGATCTCGGGTTTCGTGCATCACGAAGATTCTTGTGGCGGATATTGAATGAGCCAAATCCTCTGATTTCAATGCGTTTTCCTGTTTTCAGCGAATCAATGACACTTTCAAAAAAAGCATCAACAACAGATTCTGTTTCATACTTCGTGAGACCTGTTTTTTGAGCGATTGCGTTAACCAGGTCGGCTTTAGTTGTTGTTGTTGTTCCCATGGCAATGTAGAGTTTTGCTGTTATCAATGAATCCATAAAAAACTCAACCTCTCATATTAAAACAGAGGAGCACTCCTTATAAACATCATACAATTGTGACCCATACCTTATTCATGGTATAATTTAGTCTTCTTTTTCATAATCTTAACATTTCAGTAAAACGATAGTTCAATATTTTTCGTGAAGTTACCTTGTTTTTAAACATTTTTTTCATCTTAACATCAACTCTTTGTCCACCGATGTTATGCAAGTCATGTAATTCAAATCTCACTCTTTCATTCTTCGTGAATGGTAAACATAAGTTGCCGTGGAAGATATTATGTGTATATTACGTAATTATTACTATACTTATAGGTGTGCATCTGATTAGCTGATTGGTGAACCTCGTTGTTTTGTGGTAACCGGGTCGCAGTAACTGATTATTTTACAGCCTTCTGCCTTAACAATTAAATGAGAAACATATGTTTCGTTTTCTGCATGCTGCTGATATCCATCTCGACAGTCCTTTAAAAGGACTTGAAGAGTACCAGGATGCTCCACTTGAACAGATAAGGCAGGCTGTTCGTCGTGCCTTTGATAATCTGGTACAGTTAGCTATTGATGAAAAAGTAGCTTTTGTTCTGCTTGCCGGCGACTTCTACGACGGCGACTGGAAGGATTATAATACTGGCATTTATTTTGTTAATCGGATGGGTAAACTGGGTGCTGCAGGTATTCCGGTTTTTATGGTTTCGGGAAATCATGATGCAGCGAGCCAGATAACACGTTCACTGAAACTTCCTGATAACGTCACTCTTTTCCCTCATCGGCATGTTGGTACCCATAGTATTGATCGATACGGGGTTGCATTGCATGGGCAGAGCTTTTCTGCTCGTTCGGTGACGGATGATCTGGTACGGAACTTTCCTCAGGGTGATCCTGCGCTCTTTACAATCGGCCTTGTTCATACCAGTCTTAACGGACGTAGCGGTCATGAATTCTATGCTCCCTGTACGCTTGATGCCTTGCGCTCAAAAGGTTATGACTATTGGGCGTTAGGGCATGTTCATCAACGAGAGGAGGTCAGCCGTGATCCTTGGGTTGTGTTTCCCGGTAATATTCAGGGCCGACATATCCGCGAAACAGGTTCCAAAGGCTGCACGCTGGTGTCTGTTGAAGATGGACGTGTTATATCGGTCGAACACAGGGAGCTGGATGTTCTTCGCTGGGTGCTCTCTCGGGTTGATACGGCCGGATGCGAGAGCATTGACGCTTTGCTCGACCTTGTCAGGGAAAACTTTCAGGATGAGAGAGCCCGTGCAGATGGACGGCCGCTGGCAGTCAGGCTTGTATTGGAAGGGGTCACGCCACTGCATGGTCAGCTTCATGAAAAGGCTCAGCAGTTTAATGAAGAGTTGCGGGCTGTTGCAGCCAGCCTTGGTGATGTGTGGATCGAAAAAACAGTTATAAAGACACTGAAACCGCAGGTACTCCCAACAATGTATTCAGGTGATTCGCCTGTCGAATCGTTGATGAAATCGATTGAAACCCCGCAATTCGAAAAAGATACTCTTATAGATTTTATCCCGGAATTCGAGAAACTTCGCAGCAAACTTCCGCCCGAACTTCTCAGCGATGGTGATCCATTCAGGCCGGGAGAAGAAGAGCTTGCAGCCATTCGCGAGGAAGTGAAAGAGCTTTTGATAGGCAAAATACAGCAGCGGGGGCAATATGAAAATTAAAAGCCTTTCCCTGGTTGCCTTTGGCCCTTTTTCCGGTCAGGTTCTCGATTTTTCGTCAAGCCTGCCTGGGTTGCATATTGTTTATGGCCCGAATGAAGCCGGTAAAAGCAGTGCCATGAGAGCACTTCAGGCACTGTTATTCGGGTTTCCGGCCCGTAGCGGCGATAACTTTATTCACCAGAACCCTCAACTTCTTGTTGGAGGATGTCTGCAGGGAAGTAGTAGAGATGAGTTGACTTTTTTTCGACGGAAAAGAAATAAGAACGACCTTTTTGACAGCGATGACAATTCCATAGATCCACTGGTACTGACTCCCTTTCTGCATGGACTTGATAAGATCATGTTTACAGCTCTTTACGGCATTGATCATGAAACGCTTGTATCGGGTGGGCAAGGGATTCTTGATCAGAAGGGAGAGGTTGGAAAAGCCCTTTTTGCAGCGGGTGCAGGTCTTGCTTCTTTGAAGCCCCTTTTAGATGATCTTGACAATGAAAGCGACAGCCTTTTCAGGCCTCAGGGGTCGAGCAAAGCAATCAATGAAGCTTTGGCTCATTATAAGGAGCTGCACCAGCAATTCAGACAGGCAACGCTTTCAAGTCGGGATTGGGATGATCATAACCACGCTCTCTATGAGGCTGTAAGAAAAAAAGACGAACTCCAATCGTCCCGGCAAAAACTGGAAACAGAAAAACGCCGGCTTGAGAGATTAATGCAGGCCCTGCCGGATCTGTGGGAACGCAAAAGTCTACTCAAAAAGTTGGCTGAGCTGGGATCGGTGCGAACTTTGCCGCCTGACTTCAGCGAACGTCGCACTATCCTCGAACAAAAGGAGAGAGAGTCACGCATACAGCATGAACAGCTACAGGTAAGACGTCTTATGCGGCTGGAAAAAATAAAAGGGCTGTCTCTTAACAGGTCAGTCCTGGATGAGGCGGACATAATCGAGGAACTTCATCAGCGCCTTGGAGAGTACCTGAAAGCGGGAAATGACCGTCCACTGCGTGATGGGCAGCGTATGGCGTCCCGTTCAGAAGCGGGGAATCTTCTCAGGCAGATTAAGCCTGGATTATCACTTGATGATGTAGAAAGCTTGCGTCCCGGCTTGGCAAAGCGACGGGCTGTGCATGAGCTTGACACCAGATATGCGGCTCTTATGCAGTTAATCAGAGGAGCAAGGGTTCAGGAAGAGGAAGCTCAAAAGGCGTTACATGATGCCGAGAGTGAGTTGCATATGGTTTTGCCGGTTACTGAGACCGGTCGGCTTTCACTTGTGGTTTCAGCCGCAGACAGAGCCGGTGATCCTGACAGGGAAATAATGAGTCTCAGGCTGGATCGTGAAAGGGCTGAAAGTGAATGCTGTGCTGCACTGAATCGTCTGGGGCTCTGGAAAGGGCCATTGGAACTCGCAGGGTATCTTGCAATTCCTTTGCCGGAAACAGTGAGTCGATTTGATGAGGAGTTTAGGTTCCTCAGCGATAAACTGCGTCAGCTGGACATTGAAAAAGAAGCTCTTTCAAAGGAGTATACAGCAGTGAAGGAGCAGTTGCATCATCTTCAGGTTACTGCTGACGTACCGGCTGAAGAGGAATTAAGAAGGAACAGGAATCGGCGAGACCATGGCTGGATGCTTCTGCGCCGTCAATGGCTGCAGCGGGAGGATGTTGCTGAGGAGAGCCTGAAGTATGATTCCGAACACCCCCTGCCTGAGGCTTATGAACGTATGGTTTCGGTAACTGACCAGATTGCCGACCGGCTTTACCGTGATGCTGATCGGGTTCAGCAGCATGCGTCATTAAAAAACAGGGCTGAAACTATTGAAAGAAGGCTTGCTGAAATTTGCGAATCTGATGCAGTTGCCAAAAGTGCAGTCGCTGAGGTGAGTCGCCGCTGGCATAATGTCTGGGATCACTTTGCTGTTACACCATTATCACCCTTGGAAATGCGGGCATGGATCGGTGCCTTTGAAAATCTGCGCCTTCAGGTCGGAGCCCTGGAAAAGCATGTAAAAGACGAATCGATTAAGGTCTCTCGACGCAAGGAGTTGAGAAAAGAGCTTTTAAAAGAAATTGATGGAACCGGGAAAGGAAAGGACTTTCCTGGAGAGGAACTGAACGATGTTCTTGTCTACGCTCGTGAACTGCTTGACATCCATGAAAAAGCTCATAAACGACGCGAATTGTTACAGGCCAGAATACGCGATTTGAAGAGAACTTTGGAGCATGCGAAGGAAAACATTACAAGAGCAGAAAGAGAGATTGCCGAGTGGCGTTCGGATTGGGAAGATGCAGTCAAGCCGTTGGGACTCACCAGCAGGGTTCTTCCCAAAGAGACAATAGAATTTATTGACACTCTTCAGCGGTGCTTTGACAAACTCAAGGAAACAGATGAGTTCAGAAAAAGGATAGAGGGGATTGATAGGGATATTCGATGCTTTGAAGAGGATGTTGAGGTTCTGGTGAAAAAAATTGCTCCGGATCTTGCTGCCACCGATACGCGGTCAGCAGTCAACGAACTTAAAAGCCGGCTTGGCAGGGCAAGAGAGGAAAAAACTATTTTAGAGCAGGATACCGAAGAACTTGAGGCTTTGGACAATGCCATTCTTAACAGTCAGTCAGAGCTGCAGATCTGTATGGATGAGATGGCGGCCATGTTTCAACAGGCCTGTTGTGATACCAGAGAGGGGTTGATTGAAGCGGAGCAGCGGGCCAGTCACTTTACCATGCTGACTGATAACCTCCTTGATGTCGAAAAACGTCTGAACCGCATAGCTGAAGGTGTGCCGCTTGGTGATGTTGAAGTGCAGGCTGAAACAATAAATTCTGATGAACTTCCCGGTCAGATTGAGAGATTGAGCTACGAGATCACGACTGTGCTTGATCCTGAAATACAGCAATGTTCAGAGATAATTGGAAGTAAGAGGCATGAGCTTGAACGTATGGATGGGAGTGCAACAGCTGCTGATATTGCAGAAGCCCTGCAGAACTCTCTGACAAAAATTCGCCGGTTGACAGAGCGATATATCCGCATAAAAATTGCCGCAAAGATCCTCCATGATGAGACAGAGCGATACAGAGTGGAAAACCAGGATCCAGTGCTGAAAATTGCCGGCAGGTACTTTATGGAACTGACACTGGCTTCATTTACCGGATTACGTACTGATATTGATGACCATGGACGTCTGGTACTTGAAGCTATCCGTGCGAATGGGAACTGCCTCCAGGTTGAAGCGATGAGTTCAGGGACACGTGATCAGCTCTATCTTGCATTGCGTCTTGCAACACTTGCATGGAGAATTGCGGCGAGTGAACCAATGCCCTTTATTGTGGACGATATTCTGATTAATTTCGACGATCAACGTTCTTCTGCAACGCTTGAAGTATTGAGTGAGCTGGCTGAAAAAACCCAGGTTATCCTGTTTACTCACCACAAAAAGATCGTTGAAACAGCAAAGGAGTTGCAATATCCCGAAAAAGTTTTTATTCATCAGCTTGGGGCTGGCATTGAAAACGTGAACTGAAAAAGGAGTGACAACTTTGGGATATGTTGAAAAAAACCTGATGCAGGGGGAGAAGCTTTATGTTGAGGGAAGGCTTCACTGGACAATTTTTTCAAAGGCAATTCTGTTCTTTGCTATTGCAGCCGGTTTGCTGATTTACTCTTTGAAAACATCGATGGCAGGTGAGGCGCAGGTCTCGCTGCTCGTGCGGAATGCCGGCTTTCTGGTACTGATTCCTGCCTTCTGGTATCTTGCTGATGCCTCTATCAAACGTCAGTCAACGGAGCTGGCGGTAACTTCCAAAAGGGTGATAGCAAAATTCGGATTCATCAAACGGAGCACTATCGAGCTGAATCACAGCAAGGTTGAAAGTTTTCATGTTGATCAAAGCGTCCTTGGACGGATTTTCGGGTTTGGCACCCTGCACATTAACGGCACGGGTGGCGGGATAACTCCTATTCCCAATATTTCCGATCCGCTTGGATTCCGGCGTAAAGCAATGGAAGCGATTGATGCCTCGCAAAAAAACAGTTGAAGAGAAATAATGAAACGGTAAAAATGATGGTGGATGGCGCTTAATCTTTTTTACATCTCCTTTTTTTCTGCGTCAAGATTCGCCTGCCTGGCTAACTCCTCCAAGGGCAAATCGGGTAACCCGTGTCGACGCCACTCTGTGTAGTCAAATCGATCACGAGATACTGCCATCAGGAAACGCTCCGTTTCCACTAACCCTAAAGCGCTAATAAGGGCATGCATTCCGGCAACTCGAATTTCAGTTTCAGTTTTCATACCATTTCTCTATATAAGCTAAAGCGTCCTGCGGCAACATTGCCACGACACCAGCAGCAGCTCGCAAGCGTTTAATCAGTCGATCATCTGTTGTAACAAAGAGTTCCGCTCCTCCCGCAATTGCACATGCCACATGCAGCGCATCGTACTTACCTACTCCGATTGAAATAAGGTTTCTGGCTCGTTCAAGCACTGATGTATCAATCATTATCATAGTTGATGCAATATTACGCCAATTCAATATAGCCATTCGATGCTCTTCAAATGGGTTCTTTGAACACTCGAAATCAAGAATCGAAGACCAAATTAGCTCGCATTCTATATTCTTGATCTTATGCTGAATGACGACTTTTGCCTCAGTTTCAATCCTGATGCGTGATTGTATCTGGTCATCATAAGGACGATTGAAGCAGCACATATCAAGATAGATTCTCATTTTCCCCTAAATCTCAGCAGCATCTTTTATGAATAAAACAAGTTTTCTAACTTGAATGCGGTTTGAATCTTGCGAATTTTACTTAAAAATACAACTACCATACCGACTTCCAAGTTCTTAAGTTGATATGTTCGCCGCTAGAGAAAGATATTGCTGGCTGGAACTCACCTCATTTCAAGCAACAATACTGACGTCTGAATAAGCCAATGCGGGATGTGTACTTGTCCCAATTATGGCAATCTGCACAGCTGCCGCTCCACCCACTCCGTCAGCATCGTAGTAAAGCGCTCCTGTCGTGGTGTTGTATACGATTCGGTCATCGGCGTCATGAGCAGTCACTACTCCAGCCCCGGACCAGAACTGTCCGGCACTCAATGGTCCAACGATACTGCCAAGGCCAGCATAAACAGCTTTGCTGAACAGAAGCTTATCCACACCCAACTCAAAATCTGTCACAGTATCTTTATTCGTACTGGCATTCGCTGCCACATTAAACAAAAAATAATCACTGCCTGATCCTCCCGTCAGAGTGTCATTACCGTTCCCGCCGATTAACGTGTCATTTCCTGCACCTCCGTTCAATGTATCATTACCGGCTCCACCATCCAGAGAATCGTTATAGCCTGTGCCGGTCAGCGAGTTCGCCCCAGCATTTCCAATGATCCAAAGAGCATTCGTTACTGCCGAAGCATTCACATTAAGGGCTGTTGTTCCCGTCGTTACCGCCGCTGTTGCTGTACCTGTGCCGATAACCACTTTCTCAATACCCGTGTCACCAGCATACAAGGTCAGGGTGCTTGCTGTGGTTGAGGCAAATCGCACCTCATCTGTACCGCTCAGGCCACTATCAGCGAACTCAGCAGCAGGGTGATCGGTAGCCAAGCCGACAAAGTAAATATCAGAACCCTCTCCACCGTTCAAAATGTCAGTCCCTGCTTTGCCATCAAGGATATTAGTGCCGCTGTTGCCGATAAGAGTATTCGCCAACGCATTGCCAGTGCCATTTATGTCTGCTGTTCCAATCAATGTCAGGTTCTCTATATTTGCTCCTAAGATATAAGTAATGCTTGAGAACACCGTATCAGTACCCGCAGACGCAAGTTCCGTAACTATGTCACCGGCACTGTCCACATAATAGGTGTCATTGCCTGCTCCGCCCTGCATCGTATCAGTACCGGCTCCTCCATCAAGAATATTGTTGCCGCTGTTGCCGATAAGCGTATTCGCCAAGGTGTTACCTGTTCCATTAATGTCGGCTGTTCCTGTCAATGTCAGGTTTTCAACATTAGCTGTTAACGTGTAGGTAATACTCGATTGTACGGTATCAGTACCTGCCGATGCTGCTTCCGTTACCACATCACCGGCACTATCCACCACATAGGTGTCGTTTCCTGCTCCTCCCTGCATTGTATCATTACCAGCAACACCGTTGAGGATATTGTTACCGCTGTTGCCGATGATAAGATTGTCCAAAGCATTACCGGTTCCATTAATGGCCGCTGTTCCCGTCAGCGTCAGGTTCTCCACATTGGCAGTTAACGTGTAAGTAATACTCGATTGCACCGTATCAATACCTTCGTTCGCAAGTTCCGTCACAACGTCGCCGGTACTATCCACCACATAGGTGTCGTTACCGGCTCCACCCTGCATCGTATCATTACCGGTACCACCGTTGAGGATATTGTTGCCGCTGTTACCGATAAGGATATTCGCCAGCGTGTTACCGGTTCCATTCATGTCGGCTGTTCCCGTCAACGTCAGGTTTTCAACATTAGCTCCTAAGGTGTAGGTAATGCTGGAGAGCACTGTATCAGTACCTGCTGATGCTGATTCTGTAACGACATCACCGGCACTGTCCACCACATAAGTGTCATTGCCCGCACCTCCAACCATAGTGTCATTACCCGCTCCGCCATCCAACGTGTCGTTCCCTGCTAAACCAGTGAGGGTATTGTTGCCACTGTTACCGATGATAATGTTGTCCATGGTATTACCGGTTCCGTTGATGGCGGCTGTTCCTGTCAGGGTCAGGTTTTCAACATTTGCACCCAAAGTATAGGTAATGCTGGAAAGCACGGTATCTGTTCCTTCAGATGCCAGTTCCGTCACGACATCACCGGTACTGTCCACCACATAGGTGTCATTGCCCGCACCTCCCTGCATTGAATCATTTCCTGTTCCGCCGTCAAGCAAATCGTTACCGCCAAGGCCGTAAATCATGTCATTACCGCCCAAACCATATAAAGAATCATTACCTGCCGTACCAGTAAGTGTATCATTGCCTGCTGTACCAATGTTCGGGTCAGGTATAGTCGTAAAATCATAGGTCGAAGTACCGGCATAGTTGTTGCCTGCTGTATCTTGAATCGAGCCTGCGGCAAACGTCACAAAGTAGTGAGTGCTGTAGCTTAAATCAGTTGATGGGTTGAGCCTCAATGTGTTTCCCGATACCGTAAGGTTCGTACTCGTTGCTGCATCATAGCTTGCCACAAGAGGTCCTGCGGCTGAGCCGCTGTGGATTTCAACTGAGCCTGTGCCTTTCTGAATCGGCTCGCTGAAGGTCAGCACAATGTCACTGCCGATAGCAACGCCCGTCGCTGCATCTGCCGGACTGAAAATGGTGACTGCAGGCGGGGTCGAGTCGACAACAGTGACCGTGGCCTGGATGGCTGTTGTCGATTCAGCCCCACTGTTGTCCTTAGCCACGACGGTAAATGCATTTAGCATGCCGGTAATATCGGCAGCAGGTGTCCAGTAGGCCTGATGCGTTGCATCAATGGTGTTGTTCGTCACAGCATCATAGGCTGTGGCAGTAGCCTCATCAAGACCAATCTTGAGAGTACCGGTGCTGAGCGCCTTGATGACGAAAGCATCTACCGTGCCATCGACGTCCGCCGCATTCCCATGCGATTTCAGCTCTGCAAGAGTTATTGCTACAGGGGTGTTTTGACTGGTCGTGTCAACCGGAGCATTGAACACGGTCAGAGTTGGAGCATCGTTAACGGGTGTAATTTGTACAATGGAGCTGCCGGTGGCACTCAATGCTCCTCCTGTTCCTTGGTCACCTGTATTACCATCGGAAAAGGTCCAGTTGATCTGTACTGAGGCTGGCGGATTGTCGGAACTATTGCTGTACGCTATCTGCTGGATGAGAGAATTAACAATTGCATTCGTTGCATTGCTATTAAAGGTAATGAGTAAGGTACCTGCTGAATTAGTGATGACTTGACCCCTGATGTTGCCATTTTCTAAAAGGTCACTACCCTCTGTAAGTGCTCCAAGCGACCCTGAGGTTATGGCTGAAAAGTGATCTTCACTATTGGCTCCAGTATTGCGCTGCAGCAAGAGAGACGCCCCAGCATAGTTGCCGCTCGCAGAGAGTTCCGCATCGTTAATCTGAACGTCGTTGTCAAGTATAACAGGTGCGCCATTTTCGATTGTTTGGGTAATATTGCCAAATGAAGTATCAGGGCTTCCGTCAGGATTGTACCGAGCAAGACCAACGTTGAAGATCGAATGAGAGACCGAACCCGCCACAATGATTTTGCCGTCTGCCTCCACGATTACGCTTGTTGCTTCATCAGTAGCACCAAATTCCGAAGTGACTATTCCAAGACCATCTCCAAAGGTTGTATCAAGACTGCCATTAACGTTATATCGAGCTAAAGCAAAGTCCCTGCTAATAGAGTTCTGGGTGTACCCTGCAACAAGAATCTTTCCATCGGGCTGCAAAGTAACGCTGTTAGCTTTAGCATCAAAACCTCCAAAATCCGTAGTCACCTTGCCATTTCCATCAAAACTCGTATCAAGGCTCCCGTTGGAATTATAACGCGCTAAAGCAAAATGATGGTTACTGTACCCTGCCAGAATAATTTTACCATCAGACTGTAATACCATACTATAGGCAGCATCAAAACCATCAAAGTCTGTGGTGACCTGACCTGTATGCTGAGACGGATCATCAGTGGAGATGTCACCAAAAGTAGTATCAAGGTGCCCATTGGAATCGTAACGAACCAAACCAAAGTCAGCCGATCTGGATCCCATTGCAGCAAGAATCTTACCATCAGCTTGCTGGGTAATGCAATGGAAAGCTCCTAGAAAGTCACACCAAGCCTTTCCATCAACTGCAAACGATGTGTCGAGACTACCGTCAACATTCTAGCGGGCCAGAACTGAGTATGTATTTCCCTCGTACAGATAGGCATTTCCTCCTGCAAGAATTTTACCGTCAGATTGCAAGAAAAGGCTTTCGATTTCGGTACCAAAATCCGAAATAACTTTACCATCTCCTGAAAATGTAGTATCAAGACTTCCATCAGGATTGTAACGAGCAAGAGCGAATGCGCCAGATCCGCCTACAAGGATCTTGCCGTCTTTCTGCACTATAATGCTATGAGCTTCATCCCAACGTAGAGAGGTAAAGTCAGTAATAACCCTGCCAGACCCGCCACCAAACGTTGTATCAAGTCTGCCGTTGGTATCAAAGCGCGCTAAGCAAAAGTCTTCAACTTGAGCGTTTACATTGCCACCCGCAACCAGAATCTTCCCATCTGGTTGCAAGGCGGCACTATAACAATCACTATATGTTGAGTCAACAAGTTTCCCATCATTAAGAAACAGAAAGGAGGGCGCCTGATTGACAAGTTCTGTCGGGTCACCAAATACATAGTTATAATTTATGGTTGCATCTTTTACAATAACTTGATTTGCTTCAATTGGGCCGGTAGATACCTCCAGTGTCCAGTCTCCACCGGCAAATGCTCCACCCGTCAGGTTATCCGATGCAGCTACATCAGCGTTTATCAAATGCGATAATGTATCAATGAATTGGTGCCCCGTTGCACCCGCACCAACACTGCACCCATAAAGCAATAAATCGCCATTGTCGGTTAAAGAGTGCCCGATTGATTCCAGATGAGACTGGTATTCGGAAAGATTATTTTCGGTAAGAAGTGTACTGCCGATTGTTATGGATCCAGCAGAACCGTGGGAAATTATCTGTATTGAGTCATAGTCACTTTTCCCTGTCAGTACCGATTCTATCTGCAGCACCCCATCAGCACTTGCATTAAGAATATAGTATTCAGTTCCAGTGTCAAATTGCGAAACCAACAAGTCAATATCATTAACCCTACTGTCGATGAATACTATTGTTTTAGCCATGATAGAGGTTCTCCTGATTGAGTGGATAATTCAATTAGTTAACAGCCCGATTGGGTATTAAAAATATATGGCATATTTTTGTAATGGTAATTTTTAACTTTTATTTAATTATTTCATTTCTCCTCACTTTTAATTGTGCATCCGTATTTACGGGATATGTATATATATTTCCGTAATAATAAGTTAGTGTTATTACGGAAAATCGATACTTTCACATTACAAATAATACTATCTATCCTGATGGTTATCAAAAAAATATTTTTGTTGATTCCAATATATATTTCATCCCTAACCGATCTTTCTTGCCAACAGTTTATACTTGTGATCCAAAAAAAGCAGTACAGTTGAAGGCGACCACAAGGGGCGACCGTAAGTTGCAATGCTCTATGAGTGCAAATAGATAAGAGGTAGCGAATAAGTCATTCTGTAAGCCTTTCTTAAAAGAACGTTTTGGTATGCGGATTTCCTATCTCCTGTTGTCTGTGGATAGTAAAGTGATGTATCCGTGAAGAAAATTCTTTATATTGTCTGCATGATTGCCTTTGTTTGTTGAAGTGACAAGGATGGTGGATGGCGCTTAATCTTTTTACCAGCAACCGGATGGAAGTTCTGGTTGATGCACTTGGTACAAACCTGCGGGAACCTCCTGCCACAGCTTTTACCAAAGAAGTGATTGTTGTTCAGAGCAAGGGAATGCAGCGGTGGCTTTCAATGCAGCTGGCGTCCCGTTTCGGTGTATGGGCTAACGGGCATTACCCGTTTCCGAATGCCATGGTTCATGAGCTTTTTGAGATGTTCTTTTCTCCTGCTCCTGACTCCACATTGTTTTCACCGGAAGTGATGGTATGGAAAATTATGCGGCTTTTGCCTGAGCTTGTTCATAGCGCCCCTTTCAGCACTCTGCAACACTATCTAACAGACGACCAGGATGGGATGAAGCGGTTTCAGCTGTCAGAAAAAATTGCCGATACTTTTGATCAGTATACCTTTTATCGTCCCGAGATGCTTCGCGACTGGGAAGCTGCAGTGCCAGGCAGCTCTGCAGAAGGGTGGCAGCCGATTCTGTGGCGCCAGCTGAGTATTGGACATCAGGGGAAGCATCGGGGAAAACTGAAGGAGAGTTTTTGCAGGCAAATGAACGCGGCAACAACCGGAGCAGTGGATTTCCCTGAAAGAATTGCCCTTTTCGGAATTTCCTACCTGCCGAAATTCCATCTCGACATATTTTCGGCTGTTTCAACCGTGACAGAGGTGAACCTTTTTCTTTTGAGTCCGACCAGAGAATACTGGGGAGACATTATATCAAAAAAGGCACTTGCAAGGCTTTCGGCTCAGGAGCGTGCGTTGCGTACCGAGGGCAACCCGCTTCTTTCATCGCTTGGAACGATTGGTCGGGACTTCTCTGACATGATCATCGACTTGGGTGATGTAGCATTAACTCAGGATGAAAGGTATAGTGATCCGGGAGAGTCAACGTTGCTGCATGCACTGCAGTCCGACATCCTGAACCTATCCTGTGCTGGAGAAGAGGGTGCCAGGAGGATTCTTGAGCCTGGAGACCGGTCGATCTGGATCCACTCCTGCCACAGTCCGCTGCGTGAAATTGAGGTGCTGCACGATAACATCCTCTTTATGCTCGATAAACTGAGCGGTCTCGCTCTGAGGGACATTGTGGTGATGACACCGGATATTGAGAGCTATTCACCCTATATTTCAAGTGTTTTCGGGGCCGTAGCGGATGGTTCTTCCGTACTTCACTACTCGATTGCGGATCGGCGGATGATGAATGAGGGTGAAATTGCCCGTGCAGTTCTGAAACTGCTTGCGCTCCCCGACAGTCGTTTACACGCATCTGACCTCTTTGACCTGCTGGCTTCGCCGCCGGTGAGCCGCTGCTTTTCGTTGTGTGACGAAGAGCTTGAAATCATACGGGGCTGGATTGAAAAAAGCGGAATCCGCTGGGGAATGGATGAAGGCGACCGCACCGGCAGGGGGCTGCCGGCTTATCGCGAAAACTCATGGATGGCTGGGCTTGACCGGCTGCTGCTTGGGTATGCCATGCCGGATGAAGGAGTGCTTTTCAATGATATCCTTCCCTATGATGACCTCTCCGGTTCTGCAGCGGAAACGCTCGGCAAGTTTGCGGAGTTTGTAAATGCGGTTGACACTGTTGTGAAAAGTCTTGAGCGACCGCGTTCCATTGGCGACTGGTGCCAGCAGTTTCAAACGTTGCTCAAAGACTTTATTCTACCTGACGAGAGTTCTGAACGGGAATATACAGCGATTGCAATGTTGACGGAGCAGATTTCCGGAAATGCAGCCTTGGCTGAGTTTTCCGGAGAGGTCAGTTCAACAGTTATTCTTTCCTGGTTCAGATCGCGTCTTGAACAGCAGGAGCAGGGAATCGGTTTCATGACCGGAGGAATTACCTTTTGCGCCATGCTTCCCATGAGGAGTATCCCCTTCAAAGTTGTCGCCCTCATCGGCATGAACGACTCCGCCTTTCCACGTCAGAGCAGAGCTCCCGGATTTGACCTGGTGGCACAGAGCCCATGCAGGGGAGACCGGTCACTGCGTAACGAGGACCGATATCTTTTTCTTGAATCCATTCTTTCAGCACGCGATCTGCTCTATATCAGCTATGTCGGACAAAGCATCAAAGACAACAGCGAATCTCCTCCCTCGGTGCTGGTCAGTGAACTGCTTGATACGGTCCGAAGGGGTTTTTCACTTCCGGATCAACGTGCCGTTGAACAGCATCTTGTCGTGCGTCACCGCCTTCAGGCATTTAATGCGGATTATTTTTCTGATGAATCCCAGCTCTTCAGCTATTCGACTGAAAATTACAAGGCACTTATTGAAAAAGAGAGCAGCCAGACTGAGCGGCCTTTTATAGATGAACCCCTTAAGCCCCCCTCGGATGAATGGAAAACTGTGCCGCTTGAAAAGCTTTTACGATTCTATGATAATCCATCGGGATTTTTTCTTGAACACCGGCTTGGTATCCGGGTTGAGGCAACGGTACTGCCGCTTGAAGATCGAGAGCATTTTACCCTTGAGGGAATTGAGCTTTACAGTCTGAAGCAGGAGTTACTGGAGGTTGAACTTGGCGAAGGAAACGCGGAAGAGATGCTGCCGATTTTCAGGAGCAGAGGCATGCTTCCACCTGCACGGCATGGTGAAGAGATGTTCAGAAAAATGCTTGATGAAGTTCGGGATTTTGCGGGTATTGTGCGTGAAAAGAGCGGAAGTGAGACACCGCTTGCACCGCTTGAGGTTGATCTTCAACTTGGTGAATTTCGCCTGACCGGTATACTTGAACATCTGATGCCTCATCGGTTGCTTCGCTATCGGTGCGCCAAACTGAAAATTAAAGATCAGATGAGAAGCTGGATCGAACATCTCTTACTGAACTCTGTAGCTGAGACGGGATACCCGGTTGAGACCACTCTTGTTATGTCGAATACTATCAGGAACTTTTTGCCGGTGTCCTGTGCGGCCGGCCATCTGGAGAAGCTTCTGAACTTTTACTGGAAGGGGCTTTCCAGACCGCTGCATTTTTTCCCTCGATCATCTTTTGCCTATGCAGTAAAAGGGTCACTTGAAGCTGCCCGCAGGGAGTGGAGGGATGACACGTTCAATAACTATCCGGGAGAGGGTTCTGAACCATCCATCCGCCGTTGTTTTGGCTCTTTGGAACCTTTTGATGAGGAGTTCTGCTCGGTTGCTGTTGAATTGCTCGGACCGATGATAGAATCGGAAACAAAGTGCTGAGGATTGAGTCGCGAGCTGGATCAAGAGAGATCCCTCACAGGAACTTAGGGATGACCGGAAGGGAGAGGGAATATAAATGTGTGATGGGAGATTATGAAAACACTGGAGCATGCTGCGATTGAGTTGTCGGGGATGAATTTGATTGAGGCCAGTGCGGGGACTGGCAAGACCTATGCTATTGCTTCGCTCTATCTGCGGATGCTTGTGGAAAAAGAGCTTCGTCCTGAAGAGATTCTTGTGGTGACTTATACAGATGCTGCTACAAAGGAGCTTCGGGCAAGGATACGCAGCCGTATCAGTGAGGCTTTGGAGGTAATGGATGGTAGGGAGACGGAAGATGCTTTTCTTCGGGTGTTTTCTGAGTACTCACGCACCGTTGGTTTGACACGAGTTAAGGAAATACTTGAAAGGGCACTTGGTGATTTCGATACAGCGTCGATTTATACAATTCACGGTTTTTGTCTTCGGGTACTGCAGGATAATGTCTTTGAAAGTGGTTCCCTCTATGACACCAAACTGATCACTGATCAGACGGAACTGCTTCAGGAGCTTCTGGATGATTTCTGGCGGATGCACTTTTTTAATGAATCTGCGACATTGCTCAGCTACGCTCTCCAGCATAAAGCATCAGATGTGTTTACATCACTTTTAAATGGCATACACACCGGTTCAGGAGTCAAGGTAATTCCTGAATTCAGTAACGAAGATATTGCTGCACTTGAGGTGGAATGCCATGAGACCGGTAAAGAGATCGGGAAGATGTGGCAAGAGAGAAAAGCGGCCATAGAAGAGCTTATGAAGAGCGATAAAGGCCTGAGCAGAGCAGTAGAAGCTTATCCATCAGAGCTTATTGAGCCGCTTTTTGTCAGAATGGAAGCTTATGTGGAAGGCGGCAATCCTTTTGACTTATTTGATGGGTTTGTCAAGTTCACAAAGTCAGGCATTACCAGAGGCACAAAGCCAAAAAGCTCAGTTCCGGTTCACGCTTTTTTTGATCTCTGTGAAACACTTCATGCAGCTGTACAACAACGGTTTCTTGCCCTGCAGGCTGAACTGGTCAGCTTTTTCAGGACGAATATGCCGCTTCGCAAGCAGGCCGGAAATGTCCGTTTCTTTGATGACCTTCTTGAAGATCTTTATCATGCGCTTGTTTCTGAGAGCGGGGGAAAGGCGCTTGCTGTTCTGCTTCGAAAAAAGTACCGAGCGGCATTGATTGATGAGTTCCAGGATACCGACCCGGTACAATATGAAATTTTCAGAACAATCTATACCGGTTCGGATGAACCGCTTTTTCTTATTGGCGATCCCAAACAGGCTATCTACAGTTTCCGGGGCGCTGATATTTTTGCCTATATGAAAGCGGCTCGGGAAGCAGGTCGGGAGAGACGCTTTACCATAACTGAAAACTGGCGTTCGACACCGCGGCTGCTTAAGGCCTTCAATATGCTTTTCGATCAGAAAAGAAACCCCTTTATTTATGAGGAGATTGTGTATCACCCGCTGAAAGCTGGAGGTACTCAAACGTGCCAGCCTGCAGAAGAGCCTGCTATGGCTCCATTGCAACTCTTGTTCATGGATTCTCATGATGAAAAAAACGGCATGTTGACGGTAGATAAGGCTGGCATTTTGGCGTCATCTGCCGTTGCCAATGAGATTGACCGTCTTTTGAACGAAAGCAAAAAGCCTGAAACAGGTACCCTTCTAATCGGCAGCCGGCAGATAACGGCAGGTGATATTGCAGTTATTGTGCGCACTCACCGGCAGGCGGGAATGGTTTTGCATGCTCTCAGAACAAGGGGCATTGCCGGGGTGATGCGAAGTGATATGAGCATTTTTGCTTCAACTGAGGCTGAGGAAGTGAGTATTCTGCTTTCGGCCTTGTGTGATCCGGGAAACGAGACGAAGGTTCGGTCAGCTCTGGTGACCGATATTCTCGGCCGATCAGGTAATGATATTGCAGATCTGATGGATGATGACGAAGGATGGACGCAATGTCTCAGAGATTTCCATTATTATCATCATCGTTGGGCTGAACGAGGATTTATGGTGATGATTCGTGAGCTGATGGCAAAAGAGGGCGTGCGCGGTCGTCTTCTTGGAACGGCGGATTTGTCGGGCGAACGAAAGTTGACCGACCTCCTGCACTGTTTTGAGCTGCTTCATAGTCGGGAGCATGAAGGGGGGCCCGGTATGGAAGGGCTTACGGCATGGTTCTGCGAACGGCTTGGAGCTGCAGATGAGGCCGATGAGTATCAGATACGTCTTGAAACGGATGAGTCTGCCGTTAAAATAGTTACCATCCATGTCAGTAAAGGTTTGGAGTACCCTGTAGTGTTTTGTCCTTTTCTGTGGGGAAAGGTGGACAACAAAGGAAATGTGCTTATGTTTCATGATGAAGATGGGCAGCTCGTCAAGGATTTCGGTTCGAGTGCGTTTGCTTCTCACCAGTCAGCGGCACTGAAAGAGTCGCTTGCTGAAAGCCTCAGATTGCTCTATGTCGCTCTCACCAGAGCAAAGCATCGATGCTATCTCTTCAGCGGAAAAACTCGTGCTGAACTATCGCCTCTGATTTACCTGCTTCATGCTTCCGATGAAACAAGGCACGCAGAAAATCAGGCGACGGCTCTCGCCGGAGAGTCAAAGGCTTTGACGTCCGAAAAAATGGCCGGGCAGCTGCAGGAACTGGCAGACAGCTCGGAACGGTCAATCGGATTCAGTCTGATAAGCGTTGCTGCTGCAGAAGAGGGCGCACGTCACATACATACTGCATCAAAGGTGAAAAGCGACTCTCTTTTTCAGCATACCTTCAGCGGAAACGTTGATACGAGCTGGCGGGTCTCAAGTTTTACCTCTTTCAGCCGCCATGAACAGAAGTATGCTGAACTTCCTGACCGTGACGAGAACCAGGGCAGAGGTGGAGAGCCGTCAATGGCTGGCGGTGAAAAGAGCATTGTTACCTTTCCCCGTGGTGCACAGGCGGGCATATTTATGCACTGGATTTTTGAAAAGCTTGATTTTGCCGCTCCCACCACAGAGAAGATCTCTGAACTTGTTGAAAAAGGAGTTGAGCGTTACAGCTACACGCATGACTGGATACCCTTCATTACTGCCATGGTACAGCATACCTTGACAACATCTCTTGCCTCCCCTGAAGGGGGATTTACCCTTGGAAACCTTCATCAGGGATGCTGGATAACGGAGCTGGAGTTTTTCTTTCCGCTCAGATTTATTACCTCCCCTCTACTGGCAGAATCCCTTGCCCGGCATGGAGTTATCCTTGGCAGTACTGATCTTGCGGCACAGGCGAAGGTACTGCAATTCAGGCCGGTCAGGGGTATGCTTATGGGATATATAGATATGGTGTTCGAAGAAAATGGTCGCTACTACCTGCTTGACTGGAAATCGAACCATCTTGGCTACGGAACGCAGGATTATGGACAGAATGCCATGAAAGAGGCTGTGGTTGAAAACCTTTACTCACTGCAGTACCTTCTCTATACGGTAGCTCTCAACCGATATCTTTCGCTGAGGGTTAAAAACTACAGCTACACGGCACATTTCGGCGGGGTAATCTATGTATTTCTTCGAGGGGTAAGTCGGGAGGAGGGTGAAAAAACTGGTTTTTATCGCGTTCTTCCGCCCGAAGCACTCATTGAGGAGCTGACCCAACTGTTGATAGAAGAGGAGAAATAACGCATGGCGATAATGTTTCAGGAGCGTGCCATTGACCGGCATTTTGCATCTTTTATCTGTAAGCAGAGCGCTGATTGCAGCAGTGAACTTTTCCGTCTGCTTGTTTCCCTGTTAAGCAGTGCTGTCGGGGAGGGCAACATCTGCCTCGATCTTGCTGATTGTGCAGGACAAACGGTATTCTTGGACGGAAAAGAGATTGTTCTACCGGATCTTGATGCTCTGCAGAAACTGCTGAGTGGAATCGCGACGGTTGGGCTGCCGCATCAGCATCGTCCGCTGGTGCTTGACAGATCTGGCCGTTTCTATCTCTATCGTTACTGGCATTATCAGCAGGAGCTTGCCAGGAGGCTGCTTCAAAAAGCATCAGCAGCTGTCGGGGGCATTGATGAAGCATTTTTTCAGGAAGGTCTTGCCCGCCTCTTTCCCAAAGGTGACTGCGATGCCATTGATCGCCGGAAGGAGGCGGCTTATGTTGCTCTGCATAAGCAGTTCTGTGTTATTTCTGGTGGACCCGGTACCGGAAAAACATCAACTGTTGTCCGGATTCTTGCTTTGCTGCTTGAACAGGCGGACGGCATCAGGCACAAGATTGCCATGGCTACCCCTACAGGAAAGGCGGCGGCAAGACTTAAATCCTCTGTAAGCGATATCCGGCAAACCCTTGATTGTAGTGATGAGATCAAATTGGCAATTCCCGATGACGTTGTCACTCTTCAGCGCCTGCTTGGCACTGTTTCAGGGTCGTCCTGTTTTCGCCATTCTGAGAGGAATCCGCTGCCTTTCGATACTGTGATTGTTGACGAGGCCTCGATGATTGCACTGCCGCTTATGAGTGCTCTTGTTGCTGCACTCAAGCCAACTGCCCGTCTTATTCTGCTGGGTGACAGGAATCAGCTTGCCTCGGTTGAAGCGGGGGCAGTTCTTGGTGATATCTGCAGTGCAGAAGAGGAAGGAAGCCGGGCTTCGCCTTTCTTCGGCTCCCTGGTTAACCTTGAAAAAAATTATCGGTTTCAGGCCGGAACCGGAATAGCAGAAATAAGTCGCGCAGTTAATGCCGGACTGGATGGAGAAGCCCTTGCGCTGCTGAAATGTAAAACACTCAATGGTATTGCCTGGCAGGATCTGCCCTCCCGGGAGGAACTGCCAGGCTCCCTGGCAAAAAAAACAGTTGAAGGATATCGATGTTACCTGGAAGCGGAATCAGCCTCAGAAGCACTGGAACGTTTTGACAGGTTCCGTATTCTCTGTGCATTGCGCGATGGTCCTTACGGCGTAAGCGGTCTTAACAGCAGTGTTGAACGTATTCTTGGCAGGGAAGGGCTGATCACGCTGGAAAGCAGGGGATACCGCGGTCGTCCAATTCTTGTCACGGTCAATGACTATACGATGCGGCTTTTTAATGGCGATACAGGTATACTTTTTCCTGATCCTGAAAGCAGAGGAGCACTCAGGGCCTTTTTCCCCGCTCCGAATGGTGGAGTCCGCAGCATAATGCCGGAACGCCTGCCGCTGCATGAAACGGCTTTTGCCATGACGATCCATAAAAGCCAGGGATCAGAGTTTGATCGGGTGCTTATGCTTTTGCCTTCTATTGACAGTGATATCCTGACACGGGAACTGATTTACACCGGTATAACAAGGGCAAAAGAGAGCGTTGAAATCTGGGTAAGTGAAAACGTGTTCAGACGAGCTGTCAGAAAAAAGACAGTACGGCATTCCGGTTTGAGAGAAGCCCTTATTTCAATTTCACCGTCATAAAATCAACGGCGTTGCTGACCTCTTCATCGGTCAGGGTAGAATTGCCGCCTTTTGGAGGCATGACTCCGGTTTTCCCCTCATAGCCTTCTATCGATTTTTTTACCATCACTGCTACACCTGGCGCAAGACGCTCACGCCATGCTTCCTTATCGCCGGGTTTCGGGGCACCGGAGACACCCGAATCATGACAACCGGCACAATTTGATTCATAGATTTTTTTGCCTTCTTCAATTTTTCGTTCAGCTAAAGCTTCGGCTTTTGATTCTAAAACCTCATCTGAGACAGGAAGTTTTTCAGGATTGCAGGAACCGAGGCAAAAAAGGCTGACGATAATAAAAACGGGCGTAAAGAATTTCATGGTCATCGTGATGATGCGGACTTGAGTGGATATAAGTAAAAATTGGAAATTATTTTTTTGGTTCCCAGTAACAACGCTTTGGAGAAACTATCAGCTCTTCATCTTTCAGAGCTTTCAAAGCCTTGTCGACCTCTTTACGATCCAGTCCGCTGATTTCCGTAATCCGGCCGGCATTGAGTGGAGTGCCCTCTTTTTTCATGACCTCAAGAACAGTATCTTTTGCGCTCATTTTTCCTCCGGATGTAAGATGTCTTTTTATAAATCACAGTTCGCTAAATGTACATATTTTTAAATAATTTCGACAGAGTGTCCCGCAATATCCTTTTTGAAAGGTTTTCCTTTCCCGCCAGAATGATCAAAGGTTTGATGACGTTGATTGAGGATAATATTAGTTGTAAATTAAACTTTACGAAAACTTTAAATAATCTATATAATTTATATAATCTTGATATAGAACGTTTCTCAGCAGAACTCAGCAGGGGTCTTTAACTCAAACCACAGGAGGAACAGCAGATGAAGAAAAAAGTTATCTCTATAGTCGCTGCGGCTCTATTAGCGTTGCCGATGCTGGCGCATGCAGCTCCAATCAAGATAGGTTTTATCAATTCAATTACAGGTAAAGAAGCACAGATAGGGGAAAACCTGACCAATGGTGCGGCTATGGCGATTGAAGACTTGAAAGCAAAAGGTATTCAGGTAGAGCTGATCAAGGAGGATGATGGAGGCGACCCGAAAAATGCCCTTGCTGCATACGAAAAACTTGTAACCCGTGATGGTGTTATCGGCGTGGTCGGACCATATACTTCCGGTTCTGCAAATGTTGTTGCTTCAAGGGCTGACCAGTATCAGGTGCCTCTGCTTGTACCTGCTGCCGCAAAGGAAGATATTACCATGAAAGGGTATAAGAACGTTTTCAGGTTGAACGCTCCTGCCAATGTTTATTCAAGTGTGCTGATGAAAGCAGTCGCTTCGTATAAACCTAAAACCATTGCCTATGTCTATGCTGCAACTGATTTTGGCGTTTCAACCGTTAAAACTGCCCAGGAGAATGCCGCTAAAATGGGGTTAATGGAAGTTGCCAACGAAAAGTATCAACAGGGGCAACCTGATTACCGGCCATCCCTTGCCAAGGTTAAAGCAGCAAATCCGGATCTTATATTTCTTGTTTCGTATGATGCCGATGCTATCCTTCTGATGCGTCAGGCCAAGGAGATTTCGCTTACACCAAAGGCATTCCTTGGTGCCGGTGCGGGATATACGACAGCCCAGTTTGCTCAGCAGACAGAAATATCCAACCTTGTGGTTTCTGCCACGCAATGGACAGATGATGTCAACTGGCCGGGTGCAGCGGACTTTGCACGTCGTTATAATGCAAAATATGCAAAAGAGCCCTCCTATCATGCCGCCTGTGCGTATGAAGCAATGAGAATCATGGTTGAAACTGCATCAAAATCCAATACAGCCGCTAAACTTCGAGCCGGCCTGAAAGCAGGAAGCTGGAATGGTATTTTAGGTCCTGTAAAATTTGCAGATTATAATGGCTTTACCAACCAGAACAACCATCCCATGCTGGTACAGCAAATTATAAACGGTAAGTATGAAACTGTGTACCCAGCTCAATTCAGCAAGCAGAAACTGGTTTATCCCTATACTCGATAACATATAACAATTCAAGATATACAGCGCCTTCATGACGGTATGGAGGCGCTATATGATCCGTGTTCAGCTGAACTCTTTTTATTTGCAGTTCATTTTACAGGGAGATCATAATGTTTTTTCTGCAATCCTTACTTTCCGGAATATTGACCGGCGGTGTTTATGCCCTTGCCGGTATAGGGATGTCCCTTGTTTTTGGTGTCATGAATATCAGCAACTTTGCTCATGGCGATCTTATGATGTTAGGGATGTATCTGGCATATTTTTCATTTACCCTGCTGCATATTGACCCTTATCTGTCGCTTCTGCTGATTATTCCAACGGCTTTTCTTTTCGGATGTATAATTGAAAAAGTATTTATCCACAGGATTATAAATCATCCGCATCAGAATCAGATTCTCCTGACCATCGGTCTTGGTCTGATTATGAGTAATTCAGCACTTCTCTGTTTTACCAGTGACCCGAAGATTTTGACGACATCTTATTCAAGCAGCGCAGTCCATATTTTTGGGGGCATATCGTTATCTGTTCCATTGATTGTATCTTTTCTCATTACCTGCGGGATTACCGGAATCCTTTACGTGTTTCTTTCAAAAACCACTACTGGTCTGGCATTGTGGGCAACAAGCCAAAACAGGGAGGCTGCACAGCTGATGGGCATTAACGTCGCAAAAATGAGCGCTATCGCCTTTGGACTTGGCACTGCTCTGGCTGCAACTGCAGGTGCTCTGATAGCTCCCACCTATTATATCCATCCGATGGCTGGCCATACCTTTCTTCTGAAGGCCTTTACAATTTGTGTTCTCGGCGGTCTTGGCTCGGTTATCGGAGCAGGGGTCGGAGGGGTTATCATCGGGGTTGTTGAGTCAATGTCATCAACCTACCTTTCAAGTGACTGGAAAGATGTTGTAGTCTTCATCATTTTTCTGGCGGTTCTGCTGCTTCGTCCTCAGGGACTGTTTGGAAAAAAAGGGGAGCAGTAAGTGAAACAGATCATGCTTATTGCGATTACAGCAGGGATCGCTTCAGTATTGCCGATTGTGACAGGGGAGAATCCCTACGTTATTGGAGTAATGATTTCGGTGCTGATGATGGCAGCGCTTTCTTCAGCGTGGAATATTCTGGGCGGTTATGCCGGTCAATACAGTTTTGGACATGCCGCCTACTTTGGAGCCGGTGCCTATACGACCATGATTCTGATCTCTAAATTCAATTTCAACCCGCTTGTCAGTATAGTGGCGGGCATCATTGCTGCCTGCATTATTGCCTTGATTACAGGCAGTATTGTGTTCAGGCTTCGCGGCCATTACTTTGGCCTTGCGTCAATTGCCGTTGCGGAAATTGTCCGCCTGTCAGCGCTGAATTTTGATTTTACCGGGGGAGCACAGGGGATTCTTCTTTCTGACGTATCCTTGTGGGGGCTCGACCTGAACAGTAAAAATCCATTCTATTACGGAATGCTGCTGGTGCTTGTTGTCACCCTTGGCATAACGCTCTATCTGCGGACATCGAAAACCGGTTTTTACTTGCAGGCAATCCGTGAAGATCAGGACGCCGCCGCCTCTCTGGGGATTAATCTTTCGTTCTATAAAAACAAGGCGTTACTGATCTCTGCAGCTTTGACATCCGTTCTTGGAAGCCTTTATGCGGTCTATATCCGTTTTATTGATACTTCCGCAGTGCTTGACCTTCGACTTTCAATCGAAATTATTCTGACGGCGATTATCGGCGGAGTCGGAACTCTATGGGGTCCGGTTCTTGGTGCTGTCTTGCTGGTGCCGCTTGCCGAACTGCTGCGTTCAAACGTGATAGGTGATGCTCTTGTCAAACATGGTATTGTTTCTGAAACATCAGGCCTCGGTGTTTTTCTTAAAGAGAACCTGGCTCATGCTCACGTCCTTGTCTATGGAATCATAACGGTGCTTTGCATACTTTATCTTCCCAAAGGAATACTCGGGCTTTTCCGGAGGGCAAAATGATAGGGCATATTCTTCATATCAATCATGTCAGCAAGCATTTTGGAGGCAATGTCGCTGTTTCGGACATAAGTTTTTCTGTTGATGAAAAGCAGATAGTTGGACTGATCGGTCCTAATGGAGCAGGTAAAACCACCTTGTTCAACTGCATTACCGGTTTTATTCATGTAACCTCCGGAGACATCATTTTTGATAACAAAAAAATTAACAAGCTGCGTCCGGATGAAGTTTGCCGTATGGGTATGGCACGTACCTGGCAGAGGGTGAAACCGCTGGGCAGCCTGACGGTTCTTGAGAATGTGATGATCGGTGCGTTTTCAATTACAAATGCTGCCAGAGAAGCTGAAGAGATAGCAATTGAACAGTTGGACTCTGTAGGACTGACTGATTATGCAAAAAAAACGGCAGGTTCACTCTCTATCGGTCTGAAAAAGAAACTGGAACTTGCGAGAGTATTGGCTACCCGACCGAAAATGCTGCTTCTGGACGAAATCTGCGGCGGATTGAACCATACCGAAACCGATGGCATTCTTGTTATTATCCGTGAGGTCCGCAATAAAGGCGCTACCATTGTTTTTATCGAACATGACATGAAAGCCGTTACAGCTATCTGCGACTGGATAGTTGTTCTGAATTCGGGTGAAAAGCTTGCTGAAGGGACGCCGGAAGATATTACGAAGAATCCTGAAGTCATAGCAGCTTATCTTGGAGGTGGTCAGAATGCTTAGCATTAAAAATCTGAATGCCGGATACGGCGAAATGCCGGTACTGAAGGATATTGATATCACTATTGCCCAAGGTGAGATTGTTTCTGTTGTCGGAAGCAATGGTGCGGGGAAAACAACCCTCCTCAAAGCAGTTTCAGGGCTCATAACGTATAAAGGAATAATTACTTACAATACCGAATCACTGCAAGCTCTTCCGGCGCATGCCATAGTTCAGCGGGGAATTATACATGTTCCTGAAGGCCGGAAGATCTTTCCTGAAATGAGTGTTATTGAAAACCTGATTATGGGAGGCTTTCTACAGAAAGCAGATCGCAAACAGAATATGGAGAGGGTTTTTACCTTGTTTCCCAAACTTGCAGATCGACGCAATCAGCTTGGTGGCACCATGTCCGGTGGTGAACAGCAGATGCTTGCTATCGGGAGAGGATTAATGGGGAATCCGAAACTTCTCCTTCTTGATGAACCGAGTCTTGGATTGTCACCGTTGTTTACCGAGGTGGTTTTTACCGCAATTCAAACCATCAGCAAAAGCGGGGTTACGGTGCTTCTGGTTGAACAGAATGTCTATCAGTCGCTGAACATCAGCAACAGAGGATACGTTATTGAAACCGGGAGTATTGTACTTACAGGAACCGGTGAAGAGTTGCTGAATAACCAGGATGTCAAGAAGGCTTTTCTTGGAATGTAAGAAAAATCATTATGGCTGGTATTGCTTTCAGTCTACAGCTTTACATAATATCTATTATATGAAGCCTTTGAGTTTAGCTAACATTTTGTTGTATAATAGATATTATGTAAAGCTACCTGATCGGCATCGTCTTTGATCCAAAAGCAAGAAACGTCAGCAAGTTTGAATGGGAGAAGATCTGAGCAATGATCCTGATTCTACCAGTCACCTGAAGATCCGCCTCCGCCGAAACTTCCTCCGCCGCCACTGAAATTGTCGTCGTTGTTGCCGCTACCGCTAAAGCCTCCGCCACCGCCAAAAAAACCTCCTCCTAGACCGCCCCAGAAAAATCTTCTGAAAATCTGATAAATAACATAGATAACAGCGAAAATTATGAACAGCAATGACATTGAAGGCTTATCTCCATTACCCTCGGTTTTGGGCTTACCCTTGTACTCTCCATGTGCTGTTGAAATAATTGCAGAAACACCGTTGGTGAATCCCTGGTCAAACTGACCCGCTTTGAATGCCGGAACAATCTCATCCCTTACAATACGCCCGGCCATGAGATCGGTCAGCTTGCCTTCCAGACCATAGCCGACCTCAATGCGTACCTTATGGTCATCTTTCGAGACAATAAGCAACACACCGTTATCTTTGCCTTTCTGGCCTATTTTCCAGGCCTCGGCGACCTTAATTGAAAAATCCTCAATCGGATCACCCTTAAGTGATTGAACGGTAAGAATAACTATCTGGGTTGATTCTGCAGCTTCAAACTGCTTGAGCTTTGTCTCAAGGTCCGCCTTGACAGGCGCAGAAATCATTCCAGCATAATCGTTTACCCGTCCTGTAAGGGCAGGCACGGGAATGGCTGCCAAAAGGCCGGTGTACAACGCAACCTGAAGTAAAGCAAAAAGGAGTATCGTGGAACTTATCCACGATACTCGCCTCGCCAAAAGCGTTATGGTATTTGTCCGAATCAGAATTTCACCCCTGGTACTGTTTTAGCGGCAGCATCAGCCTTAAAGTACTCCTTTGGTTTCAGCTTCAGCATAAATGAGTTTGTCAGAGAGTTAGGAAACTGCCTGATTGAGAAATTAAAGGTCTCTACAGAAGCATTATATCGCTGACGTGCAACACTGATTCGGTTCTCAGTCCCCTCAAGCTGATTCTGCAGGTCCCTGAAATTCTGGTTGGCTTTGAGTTCAGGATAACGTTCGACCGTTACAAGCAGGCGCGAAAGAGTCGAGGAAAGATTTCCCTGGGCTTCCCTGAATTTTGCCATGGCATCAGGGTCACTCAGCATTGCGGGAGTAAGCTGAATTGCCGAAGCTCTTGATCTTGCCTCTACAACTGCTGTCAATGTTTCCTTTTCAAAGTTTGCAGCACCCTTCACTGTTGCTACAAGATTAGGTACAAGATCAGCCCTGCGCTGCAATTGAGACTCCAGATCTCCCCATGCATGGTTAACCGCCTCTTCATTCTGCTGAATACTGTTATAACCGCATCCGGAAAGTGTACTGAAAAAAAGAAAAAACACTACAATTTTAGCCACAGAAGCCTTCATCATGTATATCTTCTCCTTACTATTTTTAATATTGTCGTTTACCATACCATGTCACGATTGTTTACTGGCTGAAACTTCCTCTTCTTTTTTTGAAGCACTCGCCTCAACTGGTTTAGTTTTAGGCTCAGGGGCCTCTACAGCTTTATGGAACTCGTCTTCAAGGTCAGCTTGTGCTTTTTTAAACTCCTTCATACCTTTACCCAGGCCTCGCATGAGTTCCGGCAATTTTTGAGGACCAAAAAACAACAAGACAACAAACAGAATAAGCAGTATTTCTTGTCCACCCAATCCAAACATAACAACTTCCCCTCGCGTTAATTAGTCAGCAAATCTCTTGCATTTCTTTAAATATACAATTGATTCAAGTTCTAATACAAAAGATATTTTCCTGCAGCAATCACTGCTAAGGCAACCTCTTCCCTGCCTTGAACGATGTCAGCTCGGCAGCAACTCCGGTAGTTATGAATAAACCCAGACATGTGCCGGCGGAATATTCTGCAGAACAAAGCGCTTCCTTTTTTTACTTTCAAAATTCACTTGCCCCAAAGGATCATTAAGACCATAAGTAAATATTACGCACCAGGTCAAGAGTCCCCTGGCATAGAGGTCATTTAAAAGAGGAATGAATGATAATTTGAATGGATTGTTAATGAGAGGAATCGATACAACCAAGCCAACTCGCTTATCAATCTTTTTTAACTGCTCCAATGCACACGAATTGACAATGTTCAGATTTGGATAATTTTGGCGCAGCAAAGCACAGAATTCTTTGTCAATTTCAACCAGTACGGGGTTTAAGCTGGAAATGTGCTGTGTAATTGCTCCTGTTCCAGCGCCGATTTCAATAACAGCTGTCCGATCCAGCTCTTTAACTGATTTAAAAATAGCTTTCCCTAAAAATTCGGAAGAAGGGATTACAGAGCCGACACTTTGGGGGTTTTTCAAATATTTTTTTAGAAACAGTATATTTTTACGCATTTATTATATCTATTTATAGAGACTTGGAACATGAACACAGTCGTATTGAAGCTCTTCGGTCAAAAACGTGAACCATAAAATACAGTGGATAGTGCAGTATCAAAACTGGATCTGACCTTTATTCGTTGGAAGGGAATGTTCAGAGCAGCCGTCACCGACATTTATTCAGTGTATAAAATAAGAAAAGCCGCTATTTAACAAGGGACTTTTCTTAAAATCATAACAACTATTGATTAATTTATTTGGAAACTCAAACAAGTTGGATCGCCAGCATTCAGCGATCCCCGGTAAAATCGCAAAGGAGCTTTTCTATGGAACAGAGGAAATTAGGAACTCAAGGATTAACGGTATCGGCCCAAGGATTAGGCTGCATGGGGATGTCCGATTTTTACGGTCAGCGAAACGAAGCGGAATCGATAGCAACAATCCATCATGCTATTGAGTCAGGAGTTAACTTTCTTGATACTTCAGACATGTACGGGCCTTTTACCAATGAAGAGCTGATCAGCAAGGCTATAAGGGGACGTCGCGACCAGGTTATTGTTGCGACCAAGTTTGGTATCATAAGAAATAGCCCATCAGCCAGTGGCGGTTGGGCACCTGTCATCGGCATCAGTGGAAGACCGGAATATCTCCGCTCAGCCTGTGATGGTTCGCTGAAGCGGCTGGGAATCAGCCATATTGACCTTTATTATCAACACAGAGTCGATGCAGAAGTGCCGATTGAAGAAACCGTTGGTGCCATGGCCGATCTGGTTACTGCCGGTAAGGTACGTTATATAGGACTGTCAGAGGCTTGTGTCGGGACAATACAACGAGCTCATGCGGTGCATCCTCTTAGCGCTGTACAGAGTGAGTACTCGCTTTGGAGTCGTGATCCGGAAGAAGAAGTACTTCCGGCACTGCGCAAACTGGGTATCGGTTTTGTCTCCTACAGCCCGTTAGGAAGAGGCTTTCTAACAGGGCAATTGAAAAGTCCTGATGATTTTGCAATTGATGATTACCGGCGCAATTCTCCCCGCTTTCAGGGTGAAAACTTTACAAAAAATCTTGAATTGGTAACTCGTCTCAAAAAGATTGCCATTCGGAAAGGAGTTACTGCCGGCCAGTTGGCACTAGCATGGGTTCTTGCTCAGGGTGATGATATTGTGCCAATTCCGGGTACCAAGCACCGGAAATACCTTGATGAAAATATTGCCGCCGGATCTGTAGTGATAAGCAATGAAGAAATGGCTGAAATCATCGAAGCCTTGCCCAGGGGTGCAGCAGCTGGAGAACGTTACCCGGAAAGCATGATGAAGCTGATTAATCGATAACTGTCTGAATATTCTGAAAATAGCAAAAGCCAGACAAAACCTGCGCTCTGTCTGGCTTTTCGTAAAAAAACCAAAAATCTTAGTAACGATCTCTTCTTGGTGCCCTCTCTTCACGTGGCTTTGCTTCATTGACCGTAACAGTACGGCCATTCAACTCTTTGCCATTAAGTGACTCAATAGCTTCACTGGCTTCACTGTCCTTAGGCATTTCAACAAATCCAAAACCTTTGGAACGGCCTGAAAACTTATCATTGATGATGCTGGCACTTGCGACTTCTCCGAACTCGGAAAACGCATCGCGAAGATCATCTTCAGAAACAGTGTAAGCCAAATTGCCGATGTAAATATTCATTGTTTAATCTCAGTAAACGTGTGCATTGATAAAAAGAGATACAGGCAAGTAATCAAAGCACAAATCACTTGAGTAACTATCAGCCAACCATTGGCTGATTTAAGAATTCAGTTTAACGTAATTATTGATAGTTATCAAAAACAAAATACTGAATGCAGATAATATTTTAAAAAGTGTACACTCCGAAAGTCTTTGAATCCGCTCTATTTATTTAAAAATAAACATTTTAAGATGTTATTATCGTATTCTCCAGCCATTCATTTTACTATGAGGAAGGCAAAAGATAAAAAGGAGGCAGGAATCACAATTCCTGCCTTTTTCAAGCCAATGGATTTCTTGCGTTACTGCCGACTGAAGGTATTACTTTTTTACCGGCACTTCGCGCTCCTCTTTCACGGCATAGTTGATCAGGTAGTCATAAAGCCTGATAAGACGCGCATTCTGATTGTTCTGATCAATCCAGTGTCCAATCATACCAATCGTACGTGCCAGAACGAAGAAACCATTCAATGAGTATTCAGGGAAATCCAGGTCAACAAGAACACAACCGATTGTGCCATCAACGTTAAGGATAAGATTATCCTTTTTCGATGTAGTGATCTTTTCTACCTCAAGCGCATAGTCAAGACACGGTGTGTGAAGCGTGGTTTGGTTTTTGACATATTCGACCAGATATTTCACCCTTTTATCAGGATTTTTAACGCTCTTCACCCTGTGGCCGATACCTGGAACAGGACCGACGTTCTGCTTCATCCAGTTAAGAAATCCCGGAATGTCGTTTGGATACTCATTGACGCCATACTTGAAATATTTTCCGGCATTGGTAACCGCACCGCCGAATCTCGGTCCGATCATGGTCATACCGGCCGAAACAGCTTGTGGCAGATCGATGCCGGCGCAGGCCGCAATAATGGAACCGAATGCCCCGGAAACTGCCGGACCGTGATCGGCCGAAATCATGATAATGCGCTTGATGATTTCAGACTCTTCTTTGGTTGGAAGTTTCTTGTTCCAGAGGAGACCGATAACATCCTCAATACCATATCCTTTTTCACAGAGTTCAGAAGCTGCATAGCCAACGTAACGAGGCTCTTCTCCACGATCGTCGGAAATGGTGGTGCGAATCAGGGGTTCTACAATAACCTCGCCCTGCTTCATGATTTCCTGGACACTCGGAGGTAGTTCTGGGAGCAGCTTCTCGTCAAGTTCCGGTTCCGGCAAAATCACGCCGGTTGCCTGCAGTTCAAGGTAAACCTGCTTGATTGCTTTACTCAGACCTCCGAATGTATCCGGTACAAGAGCACCCGCCTCACGAAGAGCGTTTATTTTAGAACGTGCGGAACCAAGGCCTTTTTTTCCTTCCTTGGCGCCGGCATGGCCGAATTTCATTCCCTGCGGCAAAACATCCTGGCAGGTACCGCCAATGGCGGCAATCAGCTTGATCCTGCGTTTTTCGGCCCCGAACCAATCCGCGGCTTCTTCCTCAAGTGTACCGCCAACTTCGCCGACAATAACGACAGCCTTGGTTTCCGGATCGTTTTCGAACATTTGAAGATATGTGACAAAGTCCGTACCGGGATACGAATCCCCCCCGATAGCTACTGCAGAGGTAATGCCATTTCCATTCTGTGCGCAAAGCCACATGGCTTCATTGGACAGACCACCTGATTTTGTAATAACGCCGAAAGAGCCGGAACGATAGAGATTACAAAGTTTCAGGTTTTTAAACTCACCGCCGATAACGCCGAGACGACACTCCCCTGCCGACATGATGCCGATTGAGGAAGGTCCGTTAAAAATTTTGCCTTTTTCAAGTGCATACTTGCGAAGGCGCTTGGCATCCTTTTCAGGAACACCTTCGGTTATCATGGTCACAAGCTTGATGCCTCTGGCATCAAGTGCTTCTTTGGCAGAGTGAAATGCCCTTGAGGCGCCAATGTAGATAAGCGCAGTATTGATTTGAGGGTTTTCATCAAGTGCCTTTTCGAGCGAGGCATAAACAGTAACGTTGTTCAGCTCACCGCCCCTGTATATCTCTTTCTGCTGACCTTCTTCCGGTGGATAAACAAATGCCTGCACCGTCAGTGGCCGGTTGATCAGAAAGTCAAACTGTGCCATCCGCCTTGCAGCATTTACTCCAGCAACACCGCCAATGATGACCGCTCGTGTATCCCTGTTTGCTAAAATACTCACGATTCTTTCCGGTTTAAGTTAGATAGTTTCTCTTAGGGTTCCTGCGATACTGGTCGTCCTTATGAATTCAAGGCAAGGTCGACGATATCGGTCATAGGCATGCTGCGATCATAGACATGAATGTCAAATCCCTCTTCCTGCAGCTTTTTCATGGAAGCAAGGCCTTGATTTTCATTTGGACCACCTCGCCTTACCCAGATTTTCACATTTTCCAGGTACCCTTTTGATTTGCTTTCCCGGAATCCATTGATAATCCCGTTAAATGTTGCTTTAACGTCAGTAAAATTGGCAATAGCTCCGCCGACAATAATATGCTTGATGTTGGGAAGCCTGCAGATGGTTTCTGTAAGAGCCTCTACTGCCCAATCCGGAGGATCACCGGAATATTCAGCATAATTGGCAATTGAACCACCTCTTGCCACCACAGCGTCAGAATAAAACACGGAAGCTCCACCGCCTGCAGTAAGCAGAGCAATGTTGCCGCCCGGGACTTCAACCAATTTGACCGATCCTTTGATGCGGGCATCGATGTCCATGATCTGCTGTTCAGCTTCAGTGAAAGGACGTCCGATTTCTGAAACCGGTTTGAAATCCCAGTCAGCATGACGGAAACGGGCATCCCAATCAACGTTCATGACCGCATCAAGGGCAGCAAAGCGCATATCACTCTTGCGTATGACAAGCGGATTGATCTCTATCGACTGTGCATCTTCGTTATCGAAACAGAGAATAAGGCGTGATGTGATTTTTGCGACACGCTCGGCAATTTCGCCGACGAAACCTGCTTCAAGTGCCGCCTCAGTAATCCGCTCAATACTTGGGGTTTCATCAAGCGGTATGAAAAGCCGTTTAACAGTATCCCAGTTCTCTTCGATATCCACTCCACCCTTATGTGAAAGGAGAAGTTCAGCACCATCGCGGTTTCCGGCAATGGAAACATAATATTCTTCATCGTGATCAAGCATTTCAGCAACAATCACCTGACGCACAACCGAAGTACCAATTTCGCGCCCGATCATCTCTTTTGCTGCTTCAAGCGCCTGATCAAGATTCAGTCCAAGTTTAACCAGTCCCAACTTGAATCGCCCGCCAATTGCTTCATGAGCTTTAACAACGAGTTTTGATTCTCTTAACCATTTATTAGCTTCTCCAAGCTGCTCAAGACGGTTGGGGTCCATGATAACAACATAATTTGGCACGGGAATGCCCCATTTGTTGAATAGCTTCATGGCCGGCCCTTCAAGTATTTTAGCCATACTATTAGGTATTTGTATGTTTATGGGTAGAAAAACGAAGCACGGAAATGTGCAAGATTTTAAGTTAACTATATTTTAATTCTATACAAGTTTCAACAAAATTTTATATCCTCAAATTATCAAAAGCAGTTTTTATGATTGATTTTTTTTCCTCATGGCAGAATTTGCCGTCACAAATGAATCCCGTAATCTTTTCTGCCGGTGCTTTTGCTGTTCGCTGGTATGGCATGATGTACATTGTGGCGTTCGCTATCGTCTATCTCCTTACTCGGTATCGTCTTGACGCTGAAAAACTTCCTTTTGAACGCTCTTTTATCGGCGATGTCCTCACTTGGGCTATGGTCGGTGTGGTTGCCGGCGGTCGGCTGGGTTATATCCTTTTTTACGGCATGAGCGATTTTCTTGCAGACCCCCTCGGCAGCATCCTTCCCTGGGTGTCCGCTCCCGGAGGATGCCGCTTCGCAGGAATAACCGGCATGTCTTATCATGGAGCTGTAATCGGAGTTATTATTGCAGTTTTTGCCTTTACCCGTTCTAAAAAAACCGGATTTTTTGAAACATTTGACCTTTTCATTCCATCCGTTCCCCTCGGTTATACTTTCGGTCGGCTTGGTAACTTCATCAACGGTGAACTCTATGGAAGAGTGACTGATTCAGCAATTGGTATGTATTTTCCTCTTGCTCCCACCCACCAGCTTCGCCATCCTTCCCAGCTCTATGAAGCATTTTTCGAAGGAATAGTACTTTTTATTATTCTCTGGCTACTGCGCAGAAAATCTCCATTTTCTGGATTTCTTTCAGCCCTCTACCTGTTCGGCTACGGGTTTGTTCGCTTTTTTATCGAATACTTCAGAGAACCTGATGCCCAGCTCGGCTTTGTGTTCCTGAACTTCTCAATGGGGCAGGTACTTTGTTTCATCATGATGTTGGGAGGAATTTTATTGTTTATAGCTTCCCGTGCTTCAGCAACATCAGAGGGGGGTAAGTAAAACCTCTTCCCCGCTGCCGAAACAACGTCGCCTGACAAAAAGCATGACAGCCACGGAACTGACAGCTGTTGAACCAACAAGCATCAGCATGACGACGATCTGATAGCGGATAGCGATGAGCGGGTCCGTTCCGGCAAGAATCTGGCCGGACATCATGCCAGGAATGAAAACAAGACCTACGCCCATCATAGCGTTGATGGAAGGAATCATTCCGGCAGAGACAGCATTTCTGAATATATCAAGGCTTGCTTCACGGTAATTGGCCCCAAGGGAGAGCTTCATTTCAACCAGTTCTTTCTGTTGCCTCATATCCCTGAAAAGCCGTTCGAGAGAGATGGCAAGCGCCGACATTGAATTTCCAATCACCATGCCTCCGGCAGGAATAAAGTATCGGGGTTCCCACCAGGGTGTAATGCCGACAATCAGTCCGGAAACAAAAATCGCAGTTGCCAGATAACTGACGAGCATCGTCAGGAATGTCGGGATGATATAGGGTATCTGCTTCTCCTTGACTCTCCCCTTGATAATGAACATGGCAGAGACAACCATTACCATGAAAACACTCAGTACCAGGAATGAGTTGGAGGTTTTCAATATAAAGGTCAGAACATATCCCATCAAAAAGAGCTGGGCAAAGGTCCTGATTGTACCAATAGTGATATCACGATTAAGGCCTAAATGGTAGATGAAGGAACTCGCCTGTGCGATAAGGATGAATACCAGAGCAAGCAGCAGTTGACCTGTTGAGATATTAATGATCTGATTCATTGAGATGGAGTGATCGATGTGCAAGAGTATAGGTTAGAGGCGTTACGGTTTCAGGCTTGAAATCGATGTGTGTAACCGTTATGAGGGTTTTACGGTCATCAGTGTTCAGGCGTTCCATAATGGAAAAAACCATTGATGCACTCTCCTGATCAAGGGCGGATGTGGGTTCATCGAGCAGCAGAAGAAGGGGTTCCTGCAACAGGGCTCTCATAATGGCGAGGCGCTGTTTCTGCCCAATCGAAAGCTTCATGGCGGATTGATCGAGAGTGACATCACCAAGGTAAAACTTGCGCAGCATCTCATGCAGCTCTTCCTTTCCGGGGCGGGGTTTAGCTGCATTGATGGCAAAGGAAAAAGGCATGAGCAGGTTCTCCTCAACCGTAGCATCGATCATTTGAGGTATCTGGGCAACATAGCTGACAACGCTCCGCAGTTTTGCCGGGGCAATAGAGGTAATGTCGCTGCCCTGAAAAAGAATAGAGCCTCCCTGTGGCTTGTTCAGTCGACAGATTAAACGCAGCAGGGTAGATTTCCCTGCTCCTGAAGGACCTTTAACCAGAATAAACTCCCCCTCCTGCACGGTTACGTTGAGCCGATCAAAAACAAGAGCAGCTGATCCCTCATAAGCAAAGGAAAGATTCCTGATTTCAAGAAGAGGAGTCACAGTTTGTATTATACTCCGTTGGATCAACCAAGTCTGAATCTTTCATCATGACGATGCAATTGTTGCTACGTTTTTTTATGAATGTTGACCACCCATCTTCCCATGCGGTTTGCGAAGAAAAAAGTAGCCTGTGAGAGCTACAATCGCTACTGCAATCCCCCATATAAAAAGTGCGAATTTGGAGCCACCTTCGTACATGCTGAAGATGCCGAAAAGAAAAAATATGCCTGATGCCCCTGTTTTTATGGCTTTTTCGGGCAGTTTGGCTCCGAGCATCTTTCCTGCTATGATAGCTAGTCCATCCGAAATCACCATGCCTATGGTTGATCCTATCCAGACTGGCAGAAACGGATGCGTTGACGCCAGGGTAATGGTGGAGAGCATGGTCTTGTCACCAAGCTCTGCCATGAAGAAGGTTGAAAAGACGAGCCAGAAAGGGTGCACTGTGGTTTTACAGCTCTTCTCGTCTTCATCAAGATGATCGCCTCTGAGTGTCCAGAAACCAAACGCTATAAAGGCAATACCCGCAACAAACTTTATCCATTCTGTAGGCAGTTTGTCTCCGATAAACCAGCCTATGCCGGCTGAAAAAACATGAATAGCTAAGGTGGCCCAGAAAATCCCCCACAAAACAACCCAGGAATTGTAGCAGGTTGCAAGCGTCAGGGCAACAAGCTGGGTTTTATCGCCAAGCTCGGCAATAAAAATCATGACAAGCGAAAGCCAGAATGCGTCCATGAAGGAAGGAATTATCGGTTATCAGTTCAACGCTGCAATCGTTCTTTATAAATCACCATTCAAGTATAGGGCAATATAATTCAATCTCCGAATCCAAGCGAAACTCCGAGAAGGGGGTGAAATTCCAATGGAGATTATTACAGCTGTTTTTTCAGTATAGAGATATTAGTCTAATACAAGGTCGATAGCCGTATTTGCATCCCACAATTCCTTAGCTGCAACCTGAACAGAGAAATCATCATGCGCCGCAGAGGTTGCGGTGGTTGCCTGTTTAACTTCCTGTATTGCTGACTGTACCTTATCGGATGGAACAGGACTGAAATCCTTATCACAAGCTCTTCCGATATCAGATGTAAGGTATATCGATGCTGTTATAAAAACGCTCCGCTGACCTTCGGTCAGGGTGCCATCATTGGCTTTAGTGTTACAGGTTTGCTGAAGCTCATAAAGTGCGTCAATGAAAGCTTGTTTTTCTGATGGTGTAGCCATATCTGCTCCTGTTGTCATATCCGTTAAAAAAGCCCGGCAGGAAATTTACATAGCCAATCGGGCTGCATTTGCCACTTGCAGCAATCCTTCCTTGAGTTCCTTGATGTTTTCTTCGCGAATAACAGCTTTTTGTTCTTCAGAGTACTTTCCAGTGATTGAATCTCGAAGCTTCCGGTGCGCTGATACAAATAATCGTATAGCCTTTCCTGCAGTGGATGTGGATGCTTTAATTTTCGAATTTAATTGTTGTTGCTTGAAAAGAGCGAGCAGGAAGCTTTCTCTTTTATCGACGCTTTCAAACTCTTTGCTGCCTTTGTTCCTGTTGTAATAATCGCCAAGGCTTGTTGTTAATGTGGCATTCATAGAGGCTATGTAGGTTGTATAAAAACTATCCGCATCTGTCGCAATAACTGATAAATTTTGTTCCTGTTTCTCTCCTTCAGTCCCGACGATCTTTGCTATTTCTTTAGCATCATTACTGTTATGTATCAATTTTTCCAGATATCCGATAAAATCGCTCAGAGCGGTACTTTGAGAGACTTTAGAGCTTACCGCATCTGGCAGAATTTTGACGTTACCCTGAAGCGCAGCCAATTCTTCTGCAACTCCCTTCAAGGTGCTGGCTATTGGTGTTGTTGGTGAAGCTGTATGCTTGTTTATTGCGTCCAGGTACACAGCAAAAGCATCCAGAATATCCATTGATGATGTAAGCGATGATCTTTCCATGGGCATTAAATCTATTTTCTGGCCAAGCAAAGATTTTTCTTTCGGATCTGCTGACTGCCATTGTTTCAACTCGGCATCAGATAAGCATAATCCTTGTTCCTTTTTTTGTCGACCGGCACGGGCAATATTTGTATGAATGACTATGGAAGTGCCAAAATTACATGAGGAATTTCTTGCCAGGAGTGAAGCTGCAAGCTGATTTTGAGTATCGAATATCGAGTTATGAAACTTATTCACTTCGCTGATCGCATTTTTACCTGCACTAACTGTGTTTGTGGCTTCCTGTGTGACCAATACCGATGAACCACACGCCTGAAGCAAAAGCGCAGCAACACAAAAAAGCACAATGAAACGATGTTTTTTCATGGTTTATCTCGCCTTGAATGGTTTGATGATAGTGTTTGCGAATGCCCGGTTGTCTGGCAGCCAATCCTGACAGACAACCGGAAAACTGAACTATTTGACTTTAATCGGTTTTGGATCAGAAGAGACTCCGTTACTATTTTTCACGACGACATTGACAGATTGTTCCTCAGGCAATCCGTCAGGAACAGTTACCGTAATTGAATTGTCGGTCCACTCTGTTGCCTGCTCAGCTTTCTTTTCATTGAACATCACCTCACCTTTTCCCTGCTGTCCTCCAAACCCACTCCCCTTTACCGTGAGCTTCTCTTTGGCAACGACCTCAACAGGAGGATCGAATTCTTTTATTGTGGGTTTCACGGATACCTCGGTCTTCCCATCACCTGACTGAGTCGGCTGGGTAGGCTGGGTGTTTGCTTTTGACCCGAAGTAAAAACCAGTGATGGCTGTCAATGTACCGGCCAATAGAGTGAGCAACTGCTGCGCAATTGGGGGAATATCTGACGGTGCAAAAACTATGAGATGAAAGACAGCAATAGCCAGAACAAGGATGATTGTTACGGTGATAAGTCCTCGAGTAAGCCCCGTAAGGCCGGATGGCCCCTGGTCCATGGCAACCAGGAGAGCAGGAATCTCATCTGGGTTAATATTCTTACCCTTTGTCAGCTTTTCGAATACTGTAGTCCTCTCTTTGTAGCTTTTAACGATGTCGTAGAAAGTCATTACAGTAGGTGGAGAGACAATCAGCAAGACGTACAGAAGGAGAAACCAAAATCGATTGAAGGATTGCTCTGCTGATTCGACGTAGTTCAACTTTCCAGTGGCCACCGGCTTGTCATCCTCACCGATAAGCTCAACGTCGGCAGACCCCATAAGGTCAAGCTTCGGAAGCTGGACAGTCAGCTTGCCATCCGCCTCTTGCTTTTGCACCGGAACAACTTGCACACCCACGCGAGCACGAAGTTTATCCTGGTTTGTGATGCCTTTATCCAGCGTGAGTGTAACTGTCGGATTGGTACCCTTCAGGATATGATCGGGGGTTATTGATGCTTTCGGAAGGTCCGCTCCCATAACCACTGCTGCATGTGCTGTGATGAACGTTGCAAATAGAGCGATGAAGGTGATGCGAAACAGGCGCATAATGACTCCTTTTCGTTGATTGTTCATTGATGGCTATCTGTCTAACCACAAAGTTTGGAAAAAAATGTCAAGCAGCTTACGTAAACAACATTATTAAACATCTGCTCCTGCGGATTAGCATGGGGTATTTTGTCAGAAGTCACAATTATCATTAAAAAGTTCCCGTGAATAATCAGTTAAGGGGTACGGAAGACTTCTCATCTGCGATTTGAAATAACAAATGATTCCGTTTATCGGGTTTCTGATGGTGGATTTTGTTATTTGATCTTTTTGCTGATTTCCGGAGGGGACAATCCGAAGCAATTCCACTTAAAAGAGAAAGATGAATATTATGCTGAAATGTTTTGAAATGGTGAGAGATTATCATGAAATTGGCGGTTAGTATACCTGTATCGAAAAGGTTTGAACAAAGAGTTATGCCTGAAGTAAGAGACGCTGTCAGCAGCGATGTGTCGAAATGTGCCGAGCTTCTTGGAGTCCTTTTCAGCCAGGAGCACGAATTTACCCCCAATATCGAAACACAGTCAACAGCTCTTTCCATGATTATCGGAAATCCTGAACTTGGGCGGATATTTGTTTGTGACGTTGAGGGGGTTATTGAGGGAATGGTTATGCTGCTCTTCACGGTCAGCACTTTTCTCGGGAAAAAAGTCGCTCTACTCGAAGACATGGTTGTCGCTTCGGAATGGCGTAGTAAAGGTCTTGGCTCCCTGCTGATCAATCATGCCATTGAATTTGCCAGGAGGGAGGGATTCGGGCGGATAACGCTGCTGACCGATGGAGATAATGATGCGGCACAGCAATTCTACCGGTCGAAAGGATTTTCACAATCGGAAATGGTGGTTTTCAGAAAGCTGCTCGATTGATATAAGCAATAAAGAAGATGATCATGAGTGTATGGATGTGCAAAGAGTGCGGTTATGTCTATGATCCTGCAGAAGGTGATCTTGACAACAATATCAAGGCCGGGACACAATTTGAGCATGTGTCAGATGAGTGGGCCTGTCCGGTCTGTTATGCACAGAAAGCAACGTTTGAAAGGCTTTTATGAATTGTTGCTGGTCATGAGGCCCACCCACAATATTAATGTCAATGGCCTTTCGAGGGCTTGTCGAAGATCAGTGCGAGCACTTCCATATCTTTTTTGTTGTTTTGCGATGCTATCTCGCGAATACTCATTGATGGCTGGCCAACCGTTATGCCCTTGCTGCCCAGCTTCTCGACTATAGCTGCGCTGTTTTCACCTGCAATTTCAGCAACAGTTTCAAGTCTTGCCGATGCTAGCGCTTTTGTCATGTTCATTCTGGGATTCGCATGATCACCGGATGGAACGAAAACAGAGAGCAAGGTGACTAAAAGTCCTGTTCCTATAATGGCGAGTGCGGGTTTTCTGGAGAAGTAACCTGTAAATGATTTCCAGTTGGCGAAAATATGCAGGGCAACCCCGGCAGTCATTGCCCAGCTCAGCCATTCATGAACCGGCTTGATAAATCCCGCTTCAACTTTAAAAAACATCAGTGTTCCGGTGACGGCAAGAATGAAGAAGGTTGCTGTGGCAAGTGGCGTGGCCCATGATTTCATTGACGTGTTCATTGTGTCGAATGTTTGGTTTGAATTAGCATTTGCGTTATCGAATACCTCCATTTGACGACATAACATCATGAATCTTGTCCATCTTTCTCTCGAAACCGTTTAAACGTCAATACGTGTCATTTTAAAAACCTCTTTATCTTCAATCATCCCTTTTACAGTTCTGGCATGGGCTTTGTAGTGGTCACTTTGCAGGTGATTTTCGAGACAGGCGAGATTCTCCCACGTTTCGTAAAAGACAAAAATCAAAGGATCATCATTATCCTGATGCAGAATATAATCGATACAGCCATCCTCCTGTCTGGTAGGAACAATAAGGTTCATGAGTGAGCTCTTTACGCTCGAAAGAAACTCTTTCTTTGCCTCAACTTTTGCGATAACGACGAGTTTTGACATTGTTCTACTTGGTTAATGACAGTTGTTTATGAACATTGCACAACAGAAACCGAAAAATCCAGCCTCTTCAGGATTGAAGTCCTTTGCCTACAGAAAACGCCTTTCCCAGCAGCGGTCCGACACCATGGTACCCCCGATGAGAGGTATCATAGATAAGAGGATTGATTTTCATGATATCGAGGAAGCCGTCGTCGCCAAACACATCTCCATCTCCCTTGACATCAATTATTTCGCCAATAAACTGCGTGTGCAGGCCGATTTCAAGAACGTGCAGCAGGCGGCACTCAAGGACAACCGGAAATTCGGCAGCATAAGGAGCGTCGACCAGGTCGCTTCTGACATGGGTGAGTCCAGCAACGGCAAACTTGTCGACGTCACGCCCTGAAACAATCCCGACGTAATCAGCTTCTGCCATCTTCTCCCTGTTGGCAATACCGACCGTAAACGCTTTGCGCTCTATAATACAGGCATACGAGTAAGTTGCCTTGCGCAGCGAAACTGCGACACAGGGTGGCTGAGAACAACAGATGCCTCCCCATGCGGCACTCATCATGTTTGGTTTGCCAGCCTGATCGTATGTTCCAACCATCAGGACAGGTGTTGGAAAAAGCAGCGTCTTTGCCCCTAATGACTTTTTCATGGTATTGCTTGTGCTGTTTTGTTTCGTTCGAGCAGGTTCTGCCAATTGTGTTTTTCAAGAAAACTGCCATCAACGTTTGATTCCATTTCAACAAACATGGTATACGGTATGGCGAACGACAGGAGATCCTTTGCAAATTTGTTGCGTACGGTAATGTCAGTAAGCCCGATAACAGCTCTCGGTGTTTCGGATTCGGCTTCCCTGAACGGGATGATGCCTATGGTATGGCAAGCGGCAGCAAAAGGCACAATAACATTTTCACTGCATTTACGGGCATAGTTTGCCAGAATGACAAGAGCCGAAAGCTGATCAGGATTTACAAGAAAAACCACGACTTTCGGGGTTTCATTTTCATCCACATCCTCCAGTGGCTTGAAGACGACATACTCTTCAGGGATGTCTGTTATCGGCAGGGATGCTATAAAGCTGCCGGCTGTCTCAGGTGTTTTGAAATACCGCTCCCCCTCTTCAAGGTCGGGCATTCTTGATGCAACCGCTTTTCCAAATTCAGTTTGACAGAACCCGCTGTTGCCGGTAGAGAGAAAATGTTCGATCCCTCCGGGAAAGTTTTCATAACAATTGCCGAATCCAAGGCCGACGCCTCCCCCAGGACATCCAAACGTCTTGCGGGTGAATACAGCTGTTTTCCCTTTTGATGCGCTTTTCAATAAAGCAGCGACACAGCCGAACGCACCTTCCTTGAACTGAAGTGCTTGCCCAGGCAAACTGTTTGTCTGTATAACCGCCACCGGCATGAGTTGCATACCGATTGCACCCTGAATGGCACTTTCCATTGAAACTCTCTCCTCTTTGGATTGACAAGGAAGTCTTCAAGAACCCTATGGATATTTAATGATTAATTGCAGAATAGCCAACTAACAAGTTGCATTGTTGTTACGGGATTTATTAATGCTCTTCGGAGGCGATGCAATCTGCCTAAGCATGGTTTGTGCATGGGCCCTGCCGCGTGATGATTGGATTGAGAAAATTGATGGCATACCATGGATAGAAATAATTTGGGATGCGTTTATTTTTTCGTATCATATGAGCACTGATTCATATATATGAGAGGACAATATGATGGAGAATAAAGAGGACAGTTGTCAGGAGCAGTGTTTTCATCCTGAGGTGATCGAATCAGTTCGTAGGGATATGCTCGGCAGCGTTCCGGCTGATGAGCTTGCGCAACTGTTCAAGGTGCTTGGCGACAATACAAGGATAAGGATACTTGATGCCCTCTACCGCTCGGAACTCTGCGTATGCGACCTGACCGCACTTCTCGGTATGAACCAGTCAGCGGTTTCCCATCAGCTCAGGGTATTGCGCGACGCAAGGATCGTGAAATCGAGAAAGCACGGCAAGAATGTGCTGTACAGCCTGGACGACGAGCATATATCAGGCCTTGTACGCATGGGTTCAGAGCATGTCAGGGAGCTGAAAAGATAGCTGCTTTTTTTTTATTCAACACATGAACACATTATCATATGAATATGTATAACAATCCAATAATTCTGTCATGAATACCGTTATCAATGCTTGTTTCGCCGTGCTTCTAGCTTCGTGGAATGTGCTTCTGGAATCGGCGCCCTTTGTGCTGCTCGGCTTTTTTGTTGCCGGCCTGCTGAAGGCGTTTCTTCCTGATGATTTTGTCGCCCGCCATCTCGGAGGAGGGAGTACGGCATCCATTGTCAAGGCTGCGGCAATGGGCGTGCCCATTCCCCTCTGCAGTTGCGGTGTTCTGCCTGCTGCCGCGGGCCTGAAGAAGCAGGGTGCCGGAAAAGGCGCAGTCACCTCGTTTCTCATATCGACGCCCGAGACCGGCGTGGATTCCATCGCGGTATCCTATGCCCTGCTCGATCCTCTCATGACCGTCATCCGGCCGGTTGTCGCGTTTTTCACAGCTGTGGCAGCGGGCATCGCGGTTGCTTTTACTGAAAAGCATTCCGGAACCGGAATATCTGAAGCTGGACCGGATGCCATGATGGAGCAGACTGGTACTTGCACGTCCAGCTGCTGCTGCAGCCATCATGAGCCGGAGCCCAACGGACCAGGCAAAAAATTCATGAAAGGCATGCGCTTTGCTTTCGGCGATCTGCTGAAGGATATCGGTGGATGGCTTTTTTTCGGAATTCTGCTTGCCGGTGTGATTTCCGTGTTCCTCTCTCCTGAAATCGTGAACCGTTACCTGTCGAACGAATATCTCTCCATGCTGGTTATGCTGGCCATTTCGGTGCCGCTCTATGTCTGCGCCACAGCATCGACGCCAATTGCAGCCGCGCTTGCCCTGAAAGGCATTTCGCCGGGGGCGGCGCTGGTGTTCCTGCTTGCCGGGCCTGCAACCAATGCAGCATCTATAACGGTTATCGCAAAGCTGATCGGCAGGCGTGCCACCGTCGTCTATGTTGCGGTTATCATTGTGATGTCATTCGTTGCCGGCATTGGAGTCAATGCACTTTATGCTTCGCTCGGCATCGGCATCACCGGCTGGCTTTCGGCATCGGCACATGAGGATGGCGGCCCGTTGTCCGTCGTATCGGCACTTGTGCTGTTCGTGCTGGTTGTGAAGGCAATGCTGCCTGTGAAAGGGCATGCCCATTAAGGTCTATTACGCAGCTGACTGCTGATAGAGATGTTTTTGAAAACCAACGAAAGTCGACAGAATTCTATCGGTCGTTCCCAGTATAGTCATTGCATCAGGAAGTGCATGGTATTTGAGCCTGAGCAAATGCGGCAATTTTTCCTGGTCGAGCTCCCCTACCCCGGCATCAGCCAGTTTTTCCAGCAAAGTCCTCCGAGTTTTCGGGTCCGACCATAGCTCTTTAAGCTCCTCTTCGCTTTTGAAGAATTCCGGCAACACACCGAACATTCCCTGAAGAAACTCTTCCGCCGAAATCACCTTCCCGTCAGAACTCCAGAACGAGGTTGCAATCATATGCTGAATTTCACGCTCTTTGCCGTCACTCAGTCTGATTTTTATTGTTTTACGAGGCTCACCGGACGTTTCCGGTGGATCAGTTGACACTGGTGGGTATGGTTCAGAATCTTCTTTCAATGTTGGGGAATCCCCCTCAGTTATCGTAGTCTGATCGACAGGTTCGCCATCCCACTCCACATCCGAAAAGTGGTGGCAGGCATTGACAAAGTCGTAGATGGTGAAGTACTCTTTTCCGTCAAAAAGTCTGGTGCCTCGCCCAATGATCTGCTTGAACTCAGTAATGGTGTTAATGAGCCTCAGGAGAACAATATTACGGATATTAAGGGCGTCAACACCCGTCGAAAGTTTCTGCGAAGTGGTCAGCATCGTCGGGATGGTTTTTTCATTATCCTGAAATTCCCGCAGATGCTGCTCTCCCAGTTCGCCATCATTGGCGGTGACTCTCACACAATAGTTTGTCTCACTGCTGCTCTTGAGCTGATTGATCAGATCGCGAATCATGGCCGCATGTGCCTGGTTGGCGCAAAAGATGATTGATTTTTCCTTCTGATTGATTTCGGAAAGTAAAATCTGCACCCGTTTCGCTTCGCGGGCCTTTATTTCTATAATGCTGTTGAATTCCGGCTCTTTATAGAGACGACCCTCTTCCACTTCACCTTCAATGACCTGATCGTCGGAGGTATAAATGTAGTCGTCGATCGTTGTCTTTATGCGTTTAACTCTGAAGGGGGTAAGGAATCCGTCGTTGATGCCTTCCTTGAGGGAGTAGATAAAGACAGGCTCTCCAAAATAGGAATAGGTATCGACGTTGTCAGTGCGTTTCGGCGTTGCAGTGAGGCCGATCTGCACAGCAGGAGTAAAGTATTCCAAAATACCCCGCCAGTTGCTCTCGTTGTTTGCCCCGCCACGATGGCATTCGTCGATGATGATGAGGTCAAAGTACTCTTTTGGATAGTCGCCGAAGCAAGGGGTATTTTCCGGGCCGGTCATGAAGGTCTGAAAAATGGTAAAGAAGATGCTGCCGTTTGTCGGCACCCTGCCGTTTTTACGTATCTCTTCCGGTTTGATGCGAACAAGAGCATCTGCAGGGAAAGGTGAAAAGGCATTGAACGCCTGATCGGTCAGAATGTTTCGATCGGCGAGAAAGAGAACCCGTGGTCTTCGTTTGCCATCTCGGTTGAGGTTCCATCGGCTCTGAAAGAGCTTCCATACAATCTGGAAAGCTATAAAGGTTTTGCCTGTGCCCGTAGCAAGAGTGAGCAGGATGCGCTGCTTCTCCTGAGCTATCGCATTCATGGCCTTGTTAACGGCCAGCTCCTGATAGTAGCGGACCTTTTTCGTTCCGCCGATATCCTCGAACGCAATCTTATTGAAGCTCTCTTCCCAAGGATTTGGCGTAGCAAAGGTTCTGTGCCAGAGCTCTTCAGGTGTGGGAAAGGTGTCGATCAACCCTTCAGCGCCCGTCTTCATGCATATCTGGTATATCTCAATACCATTGGTTGCAAATGTGGTTGCAAGCTGAAGCTTTTCAGCATAGTTCTTTGCCTGAGCTACCCCCTCCCCCACGGCCTGGTCATTGCTTTTGGCTTCTATGACCGCAAGTTTCCTGCCCTGATAAACCAGAACGTAATCAGCCGTCAGTGATTTACCCCGGACACCTCCAGTCTGAATCTTACCGGCAGTAATCGGATACTCACGCTGCACCTTTGACCCATCGTCTCCCCATCCGCTCGCCTTCAGCTGAGGGTCAATAAGTTCCGCTCTGGTTTCGGCTTCGTTCATAGGGGGAATATTAATCTGAAATTGACAGCTACCCGAACACCACTTCGGATTGTTTGATGAATTCGATGAAGTTTATGCAAGGAACACCAACAGTATCCATTGAACATACCAACGGGATTTTGCTCCTGCTTAGAATATCAGGCGGATATTTTTGTCTCCCTTCTTCTGTGACAAGGCAAATGCTATTAACGTTTGCTGTGGCAATTATAAAGATGTCGTTTTCTCCGACTCCTTTAGAATGGTAGCTGTCTCCGACAATCCCAAGAAGATGCTTGATCACTAATGCCTTTTGAATAATCGCATTAGTAACGGGAAACTGCATAATATTGCTATCCTTGAGCCAGGCTGCACATTCAGGTGTTTTGTTATCAACTTCATCAAAAGCAACGCTTGGCATAACAACCGCTTGCTCTACAATCTGCTTTGCCATCCACCCCCATAACCCCGGAAACTGACGAATAGGATAGTTATCCCATGCATGAATAATTGATGAGGCATCAAAGGCCTGCATAGAAGCTCTCCAGGCTATGCAAATCTTTAATTTTTATGCTGTCAAGATAACTGCTCGCCTTAGTCAATGTTATGTGTCGGGCATTCAGTGCATCCAGCACTGTCCGCACATAGGTATCACCGAATAAGTGTTTGGGTTCGCGATAGCGATATTTGCGGCTACCGGTATCTGTCTGCTGGACAATCAACGTAGCTCTCCATTGCCGATAAGCATTGTACTTATTTTGCGGCAAACGACCGGCATCCAATAATCGACGCAAAATCACCTCACAGCTCACGCCCCAGACTTTGCATTGCTGACACAACCAGACATCGTATTCCGAAACATTCAGAGGACGTTCAGCATCATTGATCATTGCAAGAAAATTGTCCGGCACCAGCAGATTACCTGCAAAGGAGTTGGAATCACGCTCTCTGCCTTCGTGAGAGTTCAAGTCGAAGTCGTCATCAATAGAACTGCTCCGATGCATAAGCAAATGGCCAAGCTCGTGCATTAAGGTAAATGTTTGCCTGCTCTCCGAAGCCTGTTTCTTGACAACAATTACCGGACAATCCGTATCATAAAGGGTAAAGCCAATAATCGGGTTCTCCTTCGGAATCTGCCACTTTCCATTAAAACCATTACTTCGAAAAACCAGAATCCCTTTTTCTTCCAGTGCTCTTCGGTAAGAATCAAAATCATTGCTGTCGCCAAGCCCCAACCAGTTGCGAACAATAGAAGCTATTTCAGGTAGTGACTTGCCCTCCAAATCCGGTGGAAAGAACCGAACCCGTTCCGTTTCATCCATATCTTCAAGCAAACCAAGGTAGACTTCCCTCTGTTTCTCCACCCGCTCAATAAATTTTTTAAGCGTTGGCGTAACTTCTGGTTTCTGGTTGGTCAGGGTCCTGAATTGCGTTGTATGCACCTCTTCCACATCAACCGGACCTGCATCCAGAAAAAACAGTACCCCACGGCCAAAATAGTCCGCCACTTTGCGTAATTGATTGAAGGTCAAGCCATCTTCACCAGCCATCACCCTTTCTATACTGCTTGCTGCAATATCAAGCTCAGACACAAGATCGCCCGGCGTAATGCCATAATCGGCACAACACCAAGCTAGACGTTCCGGATTGATCGATTGAATATGTTCCATGACTTTATTTAAAATATGATGTAGAATATAACGAAATCCTTGCTTCACGGTACCCAAAACTTCATCCTCTCCCGACGCCAGATCCATGAAAATTCGTTAACTTGATATTCAGAGTTTTCTCTTAAAATGATGCATAAGGAGAACCGGTGACAACAGCAGAGAAATATATACCGTACCATCAAAGAGCTTCCTGAACCGGCGCTTCGTGAAGTACTGGATTTTGTAGAGTTTTTAAAGGAAAAAAACAAGCGCAGTGCATTATCTGCAAAAAGAATAAGCGATACTGACAACTATTTTGCCAACCCCAAGGTCATCGAAGCCATTGAACGAAGCAAAGCAGATATCAAGGCTGGAAGAGTTACAACAATTAATGACCCAGATAATATATGGGACAGTATTCTATAGTCATCTCAGAAGAGGCAAAAGAAGATCTCCGATATTGGCAAAAACTTGGTGATAAATCGATTCTTCGAAAAATTGATCGCATTTTTCAGGAGTTAGCGCTTCATCCTGAAATGGGTATCGGTGGTTTTGCTTGATAGTACTGTCGCTGAAATTTATGGGGTTGAAGTTAAAAGAATCAACGAGGCGGTAAAAAATAATCCAGAAAAGTTTCCAGCTGGGTATGTTATCGAGCTTGAGAAAACTGATTGGGATCTATTGAAGTCGAAATTTTCGACTTCAATAAAGGGGGGTAAAGTAAAGCTTCCAAGCGCGTTTACTGAAAAAGGGCTGTATATGCTTGCCACAATACTTAAAAGCCCACAAGCAACTCAAGTCACTATTTCGATAGTCGAGACGTTCTCAAAAATCAGAGGACTGTCCAGAAGCATAAAACAGTTGGCAGTAACCCAAGACAAAGAATTTTGCAGTCCTGAAGTTTAAGCACATAATTACATAATAAAGCCAAATGCTAACTGCAAGCCTTCCCCGTCCCCATCAAACCCGTCTTTATAAGTCCTATAGGGCCTATAAGTCCCATTCCCTATTCCTACTATTCCCTGCCAACTATTTTATCTTAACTCTCTTCCTCCCTTTACTCATTACAATTTCCCACTGAATGCCTGATGCAGGATTGACTTTTTCAGAGCATCCAAAGCCTCAATTTTTTTCTGGTAGATTGATTCGAGAAGTTTGGTCTCATTGGATAATTGTTCAATACTATCTACAATCTTTGCTTGGTCTTCTACTTGTTTCGGTATTGCTATCGGAATCGAATTCAGAGCTTTTTGATTCAGTTTCGGCTGCGCCGCCCCGGTTATGTAATCATCAAGCTTGATACTTTCCAAGTAAAACTCTACGAACTGCTGTGTTGCCATATTTTCAAACTTGAGAATATGAGCATGATTGTTAACCCAGTATTTGCCTGAAACTGAAAAGGCAATCGGAGTTGATCTTGCGAGTAAATTGGCACCGTCTTCAGAGACAAGTAAAGTATCGTCTTCAAAAATATAATCAGCCACATAATCAACGATACCTGAAGCGCCATAATAGGGATATTCTCCACTTACTCGGTCGCTTTTGGTTATAGGAATCCGCTTACTATCAAGATTTAAGGATATCTCGTCTAACGTCTTCACCACCCACTCTTCACCTTGCTGACTGAAAACGGAATTCAGATGCGATTCAAAAAGCTGGCGGGCGTTTTTGAGGTTCTTTTCTGCGTTGGCTTTGGCTTTGGCGATGCCATTAAATGCTTTGTCAAGAATGGCAACGATCCGCTGTTGTTCGGGCAATGGTGGAACAGGAATTGTAACTTCCTTAAGTTTGCCACCAGACAATTCTTTAAAGGTAGCGCCCGTTCCAAGCAAGTTCAGCAGATCAACAATACATAACAGGTAATAATATAGATACTTGTAATGAAGTTGACTTCGCGGAATCAAGCCCTTACAACCCTGGTTCGTTGCCATCGGATCAGTATTGATAACCAAATGCCCGATAGGAGCTCGTGATGAAAGTATCACTGATTTAGGCGGTAACATCCCTGCCGAGCTATCACGAAGTCCTAAGTCCGTAAGTTTCCGTTCGGTATCACTAACATAAGGGGTGAGACGCTTACCCATTTCGGCTGGAGTGATCCATAGATGACTTCCATCCCAATTCTCTGGAATACCAGTTTTTGGTGTTCCTCCGTTCATGACTTCGCAGACCTCTCCCAGTTTCTTTCTTTCCCAACCCTCCTTCACAATAACCCCCTGATATTCGCCATCACCTCTGCACTCTCCGCATCAAGCGCAGCAATCTCATCCATAATATCCTCCGGAGTACGATGCACAACCTCACCTCCATTGTTGGGATTTTTGGTTGAAATGTCAAAGGTGGATTGATCAACATCTTCGATGCTGATGCTCCATGATTTATCGGAAACTGCTTTGGTTTTCTGAAGCTCGACAAACTCCACCAGATCGTTGTCGTTCAGCGGGTTAGTCTTTCCCATGTTGCGACCGGGATCGAGCTGGTAGTACCAGATCTTTCTTGTCGGCACTCCTTTCTCAAAAAAAAGCACCACAGTCTTCACTCCTGCCCCTTGGAAGGTGCCACCAGGGCAGTCGAGCACGGTGTGCAGGTTGCAGCTTTCGAGGAGCAGCTTGCGGAGACTGACAGAGGCGTTATCGGTATTGGAAAGAAAGGTGTTTTTGATGACAATACCTGCCCTGCCGCCGGCTTTGAGGATTTTGATAAAGTGCTGAAGAAAAAGAAATGCAGTCTCCCCTGACTTGATGGGAAAATTATGCTGCACCTCGGCGCGCTCTTTACCGCCAAAGGGAGGATTGGCAATAACGATATCATACCGGTCACACTCCTGGATATTGGCAAGGTTTTCAGCCAGAGTATTGGTATGCACAATGTTTGGAGCTTCAACGCCATGCAGAATCATGTTCATGATACCGATGATGTAGGCAAGCCCTTTCTTCTCCTTCCCGTAGAAGGTGCTCTTCTGCAGCGTCTCCAAATCAGCTGTGGTAAGGTTCGTGCCTGCCTTCAGGTACTCATAGGCTTCAGCAAGAAAGCCTGCAGAACCAACCGCACCGTCATAGATTTTCTGCCCGATAACGGGAGCAACAACTTTGATGATGGCTTTGATGAGCGGTCGCGGAGTGTAGTACTCCCCACCGTTACGACCGGCATTGCCCATGTTCTTGATTTTGCTCTCGTAAAGATGCGACATCTCATGCTTTTCAACATTGGTACGAAAACGAAGCTCATCAATCCTGTCAATAACCTCACGAAGATTATAACCGCTCTGGATACGGTTTTTCAGCTCACTGAAAATTTCACCGATTTTGTACTGGATGGTGGCTGAGCTTTCAGCTGAGGTTTTGAAGGTTTTCAGATAGGGAAAAAGCTCACGATCAACAAACTCCTTCAGATCATCACCGGTCAAGGCATTGTTGTGATCTATTTTGCCTTCGGCGGTTTTTGGAGCTGCCCACGATTCCCAGCGGTAGTAGGAATCAAGAAGAGGGGTATAAGGTTTTCCGGAAAGTGCAGCGGCGGTCTCCTTGTCCTGTTCAAGGTCGTCAAGGTATTTGAGAAAAAGTATCCATGAAGTCTGCTCTATATAATCAAGTTCACTGCCGCAACCGGCGTCTTTGTGAAGGATGTCGTCAATATTCTTGAAAGTCTGCTCAAACAACCTGGTTACTCCTCTTTGAAATATGTATTAGTCAATATTCAAGCAATTTTTTCACTGCAGATCTCCCCATCCCGCTAATACCCTGCCGAACTCTTCCTGAAAAGCCGGTCGGCGGAGGTTATCAGCCTTGACCTTGCCAGCAAACAATGTCCATCTGGTTTCATCCTGAATGACATCCACCATCATATGGCGAACTTTGGCCATAACTCCCGCCTGCTGAGCGTACTCCTTACGTTGTGCATTGCTGTTCAGGTTACCGAGGCCCGACTTATAGTAGGTCAGAATCTGTTCAGGAAAACGCTTTTCGAGTTGTTGAACTGTATTCAGTTCATCATCTGCATCAAATGCATAATAATGATGATAACTGCTCTTGAGCAGTATTGCCAATGCCTCTTTGTATTCCTCTCGCTGCATCCGTATCTTGAGATATCCCGTTGAACATGATGTATCAAGCAGCTCAACTATTTTTGGTTCAAAAGCACTCCACTCTTCGACTGAGCAAATATTTTTAAACGTATTGTATGTTTCCAGAGAAAGATATTCAGATGCTAACTCAAACTGAAGGGCAAGATACTTCTCCCTGTTACCATCCTCAAGTGCACGGTCAGAAAGAAATTTTCGCAGTCCATCCATTCGCCCCAATCCTTTCTTCATACCCTCTTCGGCAACAGAAAGAGCTTCCTTGCGGTTTCCTTCATCCAAATAAAACGTGGCAAGATCATGGTAGTCGTCACCGTATTTCATTTTCTTGTCCCGCAGTTCCAGATATTTTGCCCGGTCACCAAGCTTTCGATAGATCTCGCGCGCCTGTCTGGTCGGCGAGTCCTGATTGATAGCTTCCAGCATCTGCGCCAGATTGCGCCAGTCCTCATCACTGCTGCAAGTCGCATAGGCCAGTTCATAAAGCTGATCATCAAAGCCTGCATTGCTGCTGATAATAAATGGCATCACCTCTTCAAGGAGCGCACGGCGAACCTTTTCTTCAACCGTCGAGTTCTCCAGTTTGTGTATAAGATCTGCCAGTTGCTCTATAAGATTATCCTCTCTGTCATAATCACCGCCACCGCACTCATCAAAATCCTGCAGCTCCGAATACAACTCATTCCAGAGAGCCATAATTATCTCGCCATCAGAATCGCTCCTCTGCGCCGTTGAAAGAGAGATGTGCTTATTCAGATAATCAAAGCATTCGCGGCGCACATCAAGTCGATGCGCTGCAAGCTCAGCAATCAAGGTGATCAGCATCTCTCGATCTGCCCCCTCCAGCAACTCAACCAGAGGATCAGTTTTTATTATCTTTTTTACCATAATGATATTGAATAGGTGATCAATGTCATGCTCGCGATCAAACAGAGCCAGACTCTATTGTTTCGCAAGGTCTCGCTACTATGCCGTTTTTAACAAGTGTTGATCCTAAAAAAACTGGTAGGGGTAAGAACAAGCAATATAAAGCCTCCAACCTCCCTGATCAGCTCAGAACGCTGGAACACTAAACTGCTATCGCATATGTAAATAGTCGTCAACATCCCGCATCCTCACATGTTCCTTTTCATTATCTGAACAAATCAGAATGAGATCCAGTGCGATAGAGCACTAATTCCTGATCCTCAAAAGCATAAATCAAGATCCAATCTGGCGCCAGATGACAATCTCGTTTTCCTTGATATTGCCCTTTCAAAGGATGATCATGATAAACTGCATCCAGAGGATCTCCTTCGGCAAGATGCTTAACAACACTGAGTAACTGTTCAAAATCTTTTCCCCGTTGCAGTACACGCTTGATATCTTTTTTAAATTGTGTGGTTCTCCGAATCTGATACATTACGATAACAAGTCTTCACGTAATGCTTGAACGGTCTTAAAAACAGACATGGAAGATTTAGATTCAGCAAAACTGTTAAGTGTCTCTTCATTCGGAATCTCTGTTAACTCCAGGTGCTGTCGAACCTCTGTATCCTGGAAAATATAGCGTGCAACGTCCATTCGATCTTTTTTCGGTAACGCACAAAATACCCGATAAAATGCCTCTGCGGTGCTCACGTAATCGGCAGCATGTGATGTTCGCACTGTGACTGATTTTTTCATATATAGAAAAGACTATTCCCTTTAATCGATTGTATTTCAGCTTCTTATACTGATCGGCATAAACATGGTGATTACTGACTCTTTTACAAAATACGTTGTAAGATAATTTACAAATGGATTCTGAGGATTCTTTGACTGAAGTTCTTTTTTTGCAATAATTGACCTGAATTGCACCGCAGCGTTCCAGTTGCGACAAAAGTCCATCCCTCTTTTCATATTCGTTAATAAACCTGTCTGCTATAGCATTAACCCCTTTTTCGCAACCACCTGCAAGTTCCTTAAGAAGAGGCTGTTCAGCAATCAACTCCGCTGAAAAATGACTCTCCCGGACAACCTTTATCTTTTCAAATCCAGCCTCTCGTATAGCATCAAGATACTCTTCCTGTCGAATGCCCGTAACTTGTAACTTGGGGTCGTGGTTGAATAGCGATAATACCACGCATTCACAAGAAACAATGGAACTGATTAAACAGGAAACACCGTTACAACAAAAACATGCTTTTGTCACTTATGCACCCTGAAGTATGATAATCATAAACAAGAGAACAACGTGCCGAATTACTTCTTCAGAAATAAACTTCATCTCTCGCTTCTATCAGCCCTTGGGGCTGCAAGTTGGTCTATGTATTTCAATATCCCTCTTAATGGATGGTCAGTCGTGACCGTCTTCCTTTTAACCTTTTCAATATACCAGGACAACCGACTCACCGATGATATCGAAGATTCAAGAAACGACCCCGAAGGCCTGAAAAATGCTCTTAAAAACCAGGATCTTATCACGATCATAACCTTTTACCTGGTTTCCTTCATTACACTGCTTATCGCCTTTCAATTTGGACAAACAGCATTCTGGACAACGGCACTTATCATTGTCATCGGTTTTCTGTATAACCACAAATGCTTCCCGGCTTCTCTCTCCAGACGTTTGAACGGTGCCCGCCGCCTTAAAGATATATACATCGTAAAAAACCTCACCCCTCCCCTCGATTGGGCGACCGCACTTATTTTTCTTCCCCTGATCTACGGAGGTTATTCACTCTCTCTCAAAGCCTGGATTTGCTGGATATATATGTTTATCTGTGCGTTTTTTATCGAAGTAATGTGGGACATGCGCGACCGCCGGGGCGACCTGTTAAGCAACATCAAAACAATAGCCAACACATTTTCCTTCCTGCATACAAAACAGTTTCTCATCATCACAAGCCTGATCTCCGGACTTTTCCTGTTTTATTGTACCTACACAAACATTCTTCCTGCATCCACCTATTTCCTCCTTGTAAATAATCTCGCAGTGATAGTCATCGCAACCATGTACAACGAGAACAAAGAATCATTTATGCGCAAAATCAGTGACTTTACCATTGTACTTGCCACCGCTCTTTTTCTCTCATTCGGCTTAATCGCATTTTATTCGAACTGACCCTTCCTTTTATTGGAAAAATGACCCATAAGAATTGGGCCATGCTTTCTTTACCTGAAGAGTTAATAGTAATTTGAAAGAAACTGGTTCAACCAATTCGTAAAATCGTCCAATGCCGATCTACATTCATCCACAGTATGCCCGAAAATTTCAGGTAGCTGCTCAATCAATCCTATACGATAATAGATATAGTAAGGGAGAAGTATTACTGATGGCTTGAAGCATGATCGCACTCTAAATCATTTAATTCGGCTGCCAGGGGAAAAACATTATAGCGATTGAGAGTAAGTAAAAACTCAACCCTGCTCATTCCGGCAAGCTCTGAGGCACGACCGGAGGATAGTCGACCCAACTCAAAAAGCTTAACTGCTGCAAGCATCCTCAGTTCACTTCCAAAAGAAAGTGCATCAGTCTTTTCCGCAAGCAGTATCTTTTCAGGAATATCAAGCATGATATGTTGAGTTGCCATGGTTCTCCTTTTCGAGCTGTTCAGCGTAATCCCGAAGACTGGTTGTCCCGAGATCAGGATGCTGAACCCCACGGACCTCCAGACATTCAGTTGCCCCTGAAGCAAGCTCTGAAACCCCACGATTGTAGTATGCCTTTGCAAGATCATCAGATCCAAGTTTCGGGGTGCTTTCAATCGCTCTGGTAAAGTTCACGATAGCTTCCTTGTGCTGACCGGCTTTAAGCTGGGCTTCTCCGGTACTCCATTTTTCTCCCATCATATAAAAAATCATAACCATCGAGCTTCGTGCCACTGTGCTTCGCGATAGACAGATAGCATCAACACAACATTTCAATAGTTGAAAAAAAATTTATATACTCTAACATATTATAATCGAAATCATTACATATACAATCACAGCAAGTGCACCGGCCGGTATATTCTGTGTTTTTTACTGGTTTCCGGTGTTAAAATCAACAAGCAAAATGAAGGTTATAGCAATCAACGGAAGTCCCAGACAGGAAGGGAATACCTGGCATGCACTGACAGGTGTCGGCAGGCAGCTGCTGGAAAACGGTATTGAGTTTGAAATTATACATGTCGGCGGCAAAGCAGTCAGAGGATGCATGGCCTGCGGAACATGTGCAAAAAATAAAGATGAAAAATGCAGCATAACTGCAGACCCGGTCAATGAATGGATTCAGCAGATAAAAGATGCTGACGGCATCATTCTTGGTTCACCGGTTTATTATGCGGGCATTGCAGGTACAATGAAATGTTTTCTCGACAGGGCATTTTATGTTGCAGGTGCTAATGGTGGTCTGTTCCGCCAGAAAGTTGCTGCCGCTGTTGTTGCAGTCCGCCGCACAGGAGGTTCTACCACATTCGACAGCCTCAACCATTATCTGACCTATTCTGAAATGATTCTTGCAACCTCAAATTACTGGAACATCACTCATGGCAGAGCTCCGGGTGAAATGCTGCAGGATGGCGAAGGGGTGCAGATTATGGATGTCCTTGGACAAAATATGACCTGGCTTCTCAAAATGCGTGAAGAAACAAAAGCCTCAATCCCGCGACCGGCAAAAGTTGAAAAGATTTACACCCACTTCATCAGGTAAGGGCAGATAATGCACATGGAATAACCAGACCGCCATCGCCCCCTCAGCGATTGGCATCATCAGTTGTAATATAGGTGTCGTCCATTGAACGCTTTTGTTGCAATCAGTGTTCTCAATGCTTGGATCAGCATTCCGAAGATCTCTGCAGAGTTATAAGGCCAAAAGATAAAGTTATAGAAGAGGATTAATAATTAAGGCTGGTGAATTTGACATTAATGTATTTTTCCTTAACATGCTATGTTAATGCCATTTCGCTTCCCGCTTCATGTAAAGCAACATATACCACGTGTCAAATATCAAGATGACAGAATCGGATGCCCTTAAGCATCAGCTTGAGGAGTCCACAGGCAATGACTATAACTGCTGCTATCAGTGCGGCAAATGCACTGCTGGATGTCCGGCGGGAACATTCATGGATAATCCTCCAGCCCGGATTATGCGTCTGGTTCAGGCCGGCTATATGGAAGAAGCGCTGAAAAGTGATGCACTCTGGTACTGTCTTGGCTGCCAGACGTGTACGTCACGATGTCCCCAGAACATGGAGATTGCTGCCACCATGGATTCTCTCAGAGCTCTGGCACTTGAAAAAAACATCATTTCCACTGACAAGGCAAAAAAGCTGGTTAATGCCTTTCATGTCTCATTCATCAACAACATACGTAAACACGGCCGTCTGGAGGAACTTTCACTCGTCAACAGTTATAAACTCCGCACCAGATCCTTTCTTCAGGATGCTGCATCCGGCGTCAAAATGATCAGGGAAGGAAAGATAAACCCCATGCATACCCTTACAGGCAAAGGAGGGGTAAAAGGAAAAGATCAGATTGCCAGAATCTTTGAAGCTTCCGAAAAGCCATATCATCAGTCGATACCAAAACGACGGCCCATTAAAAAAGAGTTTAAACCTAAAGCTCCCCTGTCAATCAAACCCGGCATGACTATCGGGTACTATCCCGGATGCTCACTCAGCGGTACAGCCAGGGAATTTGATATTTCAGTTAAAAAAATGTGTTCCCTGCTCGACATTAAACTGCAGGAAGTCGATGACTGGAACTGTTGCGGAGCAACTTCGGCCCATGCCACCAATCACAAGCTTGCCCTGCTTCTGCCTGCAAGGAACCAGGCGCTTGCTGATGCCCAGGGAATGACCTGTGTCCTTGCACCTTGCGCTGCCTGCCAGAATCGTCAGGTAACTACCCGGCAAGCCCTCTTGGATTCAGCCGAACTTCGTGAGGAAGTTCGTTCCATTACCGGAATAGAACCAACCTGCAGTGCTGAATTTATCGGAGTGACGCAGCTTCTTGAAGCGATGGACCCCGGGGAAATCAAAAAAAGAGTCACAAAGCCTCTCACTGGAATTAATCTTGCGTGCTATTACGGGTGCCTGCTGGTTCGGCCAATGGAGGCAATGGGTTTCGACGATACTGAAAACCCTCTCAAGATGGAGGCAATCATGAGTGCTCTTGGAGCCACACCTGTTGAGTGGGCATTCAAAATAGAGTGCTGCGGAGCAGGCCTCACCCTGGCCCAGCAGCCGCTTGTCGAGGAACTTACACACAAGATTGCAAAAAATGCCTTGGCAAACGGTGCTGAAGCATTTGTCGTAGCCTGTCCTCTGTGCCATTCCAATCTTGACATGCGTCAGGAAAGCATGAGAAAACGGTTCGGAGATGTTAAACCCATGCCAGTTTACTATATTTCAGAACTGGTTGCCATCGCCTGCGGAGCCAATCCGTCTGAAGTTGCTGTGGGTAAACATTTTGTTCCTGCACTCGATCTGGTTTCGAAACTTTAAACAATAACGATTATACAGTTGGATATCGGTGATTGTAAAAGATCATCGTAACAGGCAATGCATCCGTAACCATGTGCTGCAGCTCTCAGCACCATCTTATTGGGGTATCGAGATTGTGGCGGTTTCATACTAAATGATTGTATTATGGCGAAAATAGGGGTATTTATATGTCATTGCGGCGAAAACATAGGCGCCAAAGTTGATTGTACCAGACTGGCAGCTGCCATGGGTGAACACCCGGGTGTAGCGGTTTCGGTGGAGTACAAATATTTTTGTTCTGATCCGGGCCAGGAGAGCGTTAAAAGAGCAATACGTGAAAACAATCTTACCGGTGTAGTTGTCGCAGCCTGCTCTCCAAGAATGCACGAAGCCACATTCCGCAAAGCATGTGCCGAAGCTGGACTTAACCCCTATTTATGTGAAATAGCAAATATTCGCGAGCAGTGCTCATGGGTGCATACCGATAATGGCCAGGCGACTGAAAAAGCCATGGACATCACCCGTTCGATGGTTGAAAAAGTTAAACGCAACAATAAACTGCAGCCTATTGAGGTGCCTGTCACCCGACGCGCCCTGGTTATCGGAGGGGGCATTGCAGGAATCCAGGCGGCGCTTGACATTGCCAATGCGGGTCAGGAGGTTGTGCTGGTTGAGCGCGAACCATCACTTGGCGGACACATGGCTCAATTGTCGGAAACTTTCCCTACACTCGATTGCTCTCAATGCATCATGACCCCGAGAATGGTCGAGGCAGCTCAACACCCAAAAATCCGGCTGCTTACCTATTCAGAAATTGAAAGCGTTGACGGTTATATCGGGAACTTTTCGGTCAGGGTCCGCATGAAATCGCGCTACGTTGATATAGATAAATGTACCGGTTGTGGCGACTGCATAACAAAATGCCCTGCAAAAAAAATCTCAAGTGAGTTCGATTGCGGTCTTGGAAAACGAACAGCCATTTATACCCCTTTTGCACAGTCTGTCCCAAATATTCCAGTTATCGACAAAGCTAACTGTATCTATTTCAAAAACGGGAAATGCAAAATCTGCTCTAAAACCTGCCAGTGCGATGCAATCGACTTTGCTATGCCTGACACCTTTGTAGATCTTGAAATTGGCGCTATAGTTGTTGCCACAGGATTCCAGGTTCAAAATAACTCAATGTACGGAGAGTATGGCTACGGAACATATCCCGATGTCATCAATGGGCTCCAGTTCGAGCGTCTTGCTTCAGCAAGTGGCCCGACAGCAGGTAAAATTCAGCGCCCTTCGGATGGAGCCGAACCTCAAACAGTGGTCTTTATCCAATGCGCAGGATCGCGTGACCCGTCAAAAGGAGTGCGCTATTGTTCCAAAATATGCTGCATGTACACTGCCAAGCACGCCATGCTTTATGCCCATAAGGTTCATGGCGGAAAAACTCATATTTTCTATATGGATATCCGTGCAGCAGGCAAAGGATATGACGAGTTCAGCCGCAGAGCTATTGAGGAAGACGAAGCGGCTTATCTGCGCGGCAGGGTCAGCAAGGTGTGGCAGGAGAACGGCAAGCTGATGGTAAGAGGCGTTGACACCCTTCTTGGCAGACCTGTTGAAATAGCTGCTGATATGGTGGTGTTGGCTACCGCAATTATTTCGCAGCCTGATGCGAAAGAGTTTGCCAAAACCATCGGTATCGGATATGACGAATACGGATTCTACAACGAGGCACACCTTAAACTCCGTCCTGTTGAATCATCCACGGCTGGCGTTTTCCTTGCCGGAGCCTGCCAGTCACCGAAAGACATTCCCGATTCAGTTGCCCAGGCATCGGCCACGGCAAGCAAGGTCCTTGCTCTTTTCAGCAAGGAGATGCTTGAAAGAGAGCCTGTCGTTGCCACAAATAATGAAGCAACCTGCGCCGGGTGCTGGGGTTGCGTACTTGCCTGCCCCTACAATGCTATCGAGCAGAAAGATATTCTCGACCGTTCGGGACGAGTCATCAAACGTGTGGCATCGGTCAATCCTGGGCTTTGCCAGGGCTGCGGCACCTGTGTCACCTTCTGCCGTTCAAACAGTCTTGATTTGGCAGGTTTTACCGAAAAACAGATCTTTGCAGAAGTGATGGGTCTCTGAAAAGGGCTCTTCGTTATGCTCAACAACAGAACGTTGCTACCGGAGTTAGCCTATGAGCGAACCTTTCGAACCGAAAATCATAGCTTTTGTCTGCACTTACTGTACCTATGCGGGTGCTGACCTTGCCGGAACAAGCCGGTTGAAATATGCGCCTAATGTGCGCATTATCCGTCTTCCCTGTACAGGACGAATCAGCCCTATGTTTATCCTGAAAGCCCTGCAGAAAGGAGCTGACGGAGTACTGATAAGCGGATGCCATCCTGGAGACTGCCATTTCACCCATGGAAACTACCACGCTCGACGCAGGTGGATGGTCTTTCGTGCCCTGCTTGATTTTATAGGTATACCGCCGGAACGGGTCAAGTACTCATGGATCAGTGCGGCTGAGGGGGTAAAATTTGCTGAATTCATAAACACCGTCACCGAAGATATCCGCAAACTCGGTCCTTTTGAACAGTACAGTCAGTTGATCGGGCAAACCGAGGCATCGGCATCACTATAAAAAAACACGGAATGAGTATCGAGGAACAATACAGAACTAGGGCAAAGGAGCTTCTTTCAGGCGGTGCAGTCAAAATGGTTATCGGCTATGGCAAAGGCACAACCCCCAGTCGTCGTCGTCCGCTCTTTATCACTTCACCGGATGATGTCGAACGGCTTATGCTTGATGATGCCTGCATAACCAACCTCTCTGGATATCTAGTCAGTGAAGGCCTTCTCAGCGATGAAAAACGTGTTGCTGTTTTTCTCAGGCCTGAAGGAATACGTGCTGTAAATATTCTTGCCGCTGAATCGCAGCTTGATGCGGAGCAGATTGTTATTTTTGGATTTGATGTCAGCGGAAACGAAGTCCAGGCGTTGAAAGGCATCCATGTCGAAGAATTTTCGGATGTCATTCGATCGATCAAGGAGGGTGCACCTGAAGCTGACGAAGAAGAACTGTTTGAAAAAATCGAAAAAATGAGTCCGCAGGAGCGGTTTTCTTTCTGGCAGGAGGAATTTGCCAAGTGCATCAAATGTTACGCATGCCGCCAGGCTTGCCCGATGTGCTACTGCCGCCGCTGTATTGTCGACAGCAATCAGCCGCAATGGATCAATACCTCTTCACATTCGCTCGGAAATTTTGAATGGAACATCGTCAGGGCATTTCACCTTTCCGGACGGTGTGTCGAATGCGGCAACTGTGATCGTGCATGTCCGGTCAACATTCCACTTCGTCTCATCAACCACAGAATGGCCGAGGAGGTACTTGGGGCATTCGATCACTTTGCCGGCATGAGCAAAACCCAGGAACCGGTACTTGCCAGTTTTAAAAAAGACGATTCCGAGACATTCATTCTCTAAGTAACAAACCTGTATGACAAAAATCCTTTTCAGCGATAAACTTGACAAGTGTGTCGAACGATGGAAATCAGCTGGTTTAACCGTTATCGGCCCTGTACAGCGAACCAATATTTCAACCTACGCAGCAGTTGACCATGCTGCAGAATTAGAGTTTGGTCTTGTTCTGCCCGACCGTTCGATCAAGGATCTGTTTTTTCCGCAGAGTGAACCTATGTTGCGTTATACAATAAAAAAAGAATCCATCAACACCGAGGAGTGCCTGCCGCCTGCAGGGCCAAGAATTATTTTCGGTGCACGGCCCTGCGATGCTTCAGGGATGGCGATTGACGATCCCCTGTTTGGATGGGACTATAAGGATGAATACTGGTTTCAGAGGCGCAATGAATCGGTTATTGTCACCATTGCATGCACAAAAGCAGATGATTTCTGCATGTGCACATCTCTTGAAATGTCGCCCGACAGCACTAAAGGCTCCGATATCCTGCTTCGGCCACTTGCCGGCAACAAGGGATGGCAGGTTGATGAACTGACTGACCGCGGACGCGAAGCGTTCAGAACAATTGCCGATTTCCTCCACGAAAGCTCCGAACCGTTAGCTCCTTCAGCAGTCGTTGAAAATAAGTTTGATCTTGATGCCTGTGTCACCTGGCTGAAGAATCCTGAAAATTTTGAAAGCAGATTCTGGAAAGAGATATCCATGCGCTGTATAGGTTGTGCCTCCTGCACCTACCTCTGTCCCACCTGCCACTGTTTTGACATCCAGGATGAAGGTGATACCTACACCGGCATCAGACGAAAAAACTGGGACAGCTGCTCGTTTGCTCTCTTCACCATGCACACATCAGGCCACAACCCCCGATCAACTCAATCTGCACGATGGCGTCAGCGAATCATGCACAAATTCAATTATTTTCCAGGCAAATTCAGTGTGAACAGCTGCAGCGGATGCGGTCGATGCTCACGCCAGTGCCCGGTTGACATGGGAATTACCGAGACCTTACAAGAGATATCAAAATTATCGCTGTGACAGAAAACATCCACCACACACAACAGAACATCTACAAGCCGGCCATCATGAAAATTGTGGCCCGCCACGACGAAGCGCCCGGTGTAAAAACCATGAGACTTGAGTTTCAGGATGCGGCTGACCACGAGTTTTTCAAGGAAACATTCCGCACAGGCATGTTCGGTCTCTACGGAGTTTACGGCGAGGGAGAAAGCACCTTCTGTGTCGCAAGCCCTGAAACACGCAAGGATTATATTGAATGCACCTTCCGCCAGTCAGGCAGGGTGACCTCGGCACTTGCAAATGCAGACATCGGCGACCTCATCACTTTCAGAGGCCCCTACGGAAACCGCTTTCCCATTGAGGAGTTCCATGGCAAAAACCTCCTTTTCATTTCAGGCGGAATAGCCCTGCCTCCAACAAGAAGCGTCATATGGTCATGCCTTGACCAGCGCGAAAAATTCGGCAAGGTCACCATTGTTTACGGGGCACGTACTGTGGCCGATCTGGTTTACAAGCATGAACTGGATGAGTGGCAGAAACGTTCCGATGTCGATCTTGTCCTGACCGTTGATCCGGGCGGAGAGTCTCCCGACTGGAAAAACAGGATTGGCTTCGTACCCACTGTGCTTGAGGAGGCTGCTCCCTCTCCGGATAACTGCATTGCGGTGATTTGCGGCCCCCCGATCATGATCAAATTCACGTTGATCTCGCTCAAAAAACTTGGTTTCGATGAATCAAACGTCTTTACAACGCTTGAAAACAGAATGAAATGCGGTCTTGGTAAATGTGGTCGTTGCAATGTCGGCTCGGTCTATGTGTGCAAGGAGGGGCCGGTCTTTACGGCTGCGGAGGTATCCCGAATGCCGGCATCCGATTTATAACAGAGTGATTGTATAGAACTGTTCCGGCTGATGAAAATCGGCCGGCGCTGAGGATGCTTCCCACCAGGGAAACAAGCCATACTCTCCCCTTCCTGTAGACGCACAGCACTGCAAAGCGATACTCTGACCATTTAAAAATGGCTGCAGCAGATTATAGGAAAACTCCATCCCGAAACTCCTGTCGCTCATTACCATCCGTATCTGCCCCACCCATGGTTCAGCAGAAAGAACTGTCTCCCTCCGCGCTCTTTTTCTCGGAGCATCGAATCGCAATGCCACCCAGTGCCCCTCAGGAGTCATTTCAAACTCAAGATATCCGCCGCAGGAATCGGTATGCGCAATAAAAAGTTCGGAAACCCCATATTGCCAGAGTCCATCGGTAAAGGTGCCTGCAGGAAGAGAAGAAGGCGGCTTTAATGAAAAAAGAGCAGGATTGCCAGTACTGGTTGTCCAGCGAAGAAAAGGCGCCTCAGAAGCTGTAATGGCATCATGAATTGAAAGCAGTTGCTCGACTGAAACAAAACCGCCGTCAGGCAATTCCCTGTCAACACAGTTATAACCCACCAGAGGCCCCTGAAGAAGAACCCGAGGAAAAGGCTGGCCCGAAATTTCCGCTTTATTGATGCCCTCCAGTGGCAACCATAACAGACCTGCCCACCCCTTTGACGGATCATGAGTATCGGCAATATTGTTCACACCGCATGCTTTCAGAAGCTTGCCATCAAACAAGCCGATGCACTGTACCTCCAGATCAAGTTCTGCACCAGCCTGTTCCTGTGCTGCAGTTTTCATCTGTTCGGCAAGCCTGAGCACATCAGTTGCAGTTGCACCTCCCATATTGAAGATAAAATTTGCATGGTGTTCGCTTACCATCGCTTCCCCTTCCCGTCTCCCTTTGAAGCCCAGTTCTTCAAAAATAGTGCCACTCGATCGACCGGATGCATAGTTGTTCTTAAAGGTGGAACCACAACTCGGAAAATCGAAATGGTGCTTTTTTGTGCGCTCATCCTCGTATCCCAGCATCAGCTTATTGATCTTCTCAGCAGAACAGGTTTGTGGAAACCGGAGCACAACAGCAACAACAATCTCGGGGTTATCCATCAGTGAAGTATGCTTGTAGCCGTGAAAAACCTCATCAGGGGTCTGCCACCGCAATCGTCCGTCAAGAGAAACGACAAGGATACCGGCTGTAACCACAGAAATTTCACCGCCAAAACATCTCGCATTCATTCTGACCGTCGATCCTATAGTACCCGGGAGCCGGAAAAGCCACTCTCCCCCTGACCTGCTGCAAGTAAGCAACTCTTCGGCAATCAAAGTGTTCTCTGCACCGGCTTCGCAAAAAAGTTCATCATCCGATATCCAGAATATCCGCTGCATACTGTCTAAAGAGATCACAACACCAGGAAAAAGAGAATCGGAAAAAAGGATATTGCTCCCCTTTCCCATGAGTGCTAAAGGAAGACGATGCTCACTGTTCCAAAGGAGAAGATCGGCAAGTTCGGCAGGAGTTTTGGGATAAGCAAGAAAACGAGCTGTACCGCCAATTCCGTAATATGCCCGTGAAGAAAGAGAAACATTGGATTCGAATCTACAGGGCAGGGATAATTCCGCCATAACTCAGAGCCTTGATTTGAACATCAGAAAAGTGCTTCAACAACATGAACTCTAAAAAAAAAGAAATGAAAATGGATAAATTCCATATTTTCAGCATTCAAAATGCCTTTCATCGTTCAGTTCCCGTATTCCGCAACCTATTATCAGAAAAAAAGCCATGCCAGAAAACAACGAGCGCAGGGTAAACTTTGCCCTTGCACAAATTACGACTGAACAAATTGCGCTTCTCCCTGAAGTCCTTGTTGAAGACAAGCCTATTACAATAAATGCCGGCCTTAATTTTGGTATCGACAATAAACAGCATCTTTTGAAAGTAATGTTCAAAAACATCTTCCTGCAAGAGGAAACCCCATTTATTATCATCGAAACAGGATGTGTTTTTGCTATAGATCCCGAATCATGGGCGCTTTTTTCAAGTCAGCAAAGTGGGTTTTTTGTATTGCCGAAAAATTTTGCAGGTCATCTTGCGACGCTGACAGCCAGTACAGCTCGCGGTATTTTGCATAACAGAACTGAAAACACACCGATGAACAGGTTTTTTATTCCGGCCAACAACCTTGAAGAGATGATCCCGGATAACCTGGCACTTCCTTTGGAACCAGCATCCTGAATAAAAAACGATATGATGCCTGTCCGCCTGGCGCGGCAGGCACATGCATTCAATAACCTCGCTTCTCTCTTCACCTTAAAAACGTCACTGTATCGGGTTTTCGGGGTGCTGCTTCGGGTAAAGGTTGAGCGCTGTACCCGAAAACAGCTGAAGCATAGGGAATATGGCCTGAGGGAAAAGTTAGACCTATACTGCTTAATGATGCTGGCCCTGTATGGCTTCCATAAACCATAATCGGAGCATGCTGCCAGCAGGACGCGATTCCCAGTGACGCTGCCGCGATCAGCATATTGCCCATTGCAAGCACACAATCCCACAAAGGAGCAACAGCCTTGCTGTTTCCGGATATAATGACGAGGGTCGGTGCATGGTAAAAAACATGAAAATCATCACTGCTTGCCAACTCGCGCATGGTGGCATTGTCTGAAAGCTGAAAACTTGCTTTGCATAGAATCTGGAGCTTTTCCAGCAGATCGGGATTCTGCACTATGGTAAAATGCCAGGGTTGTTGCCCCATGGCAGATGGAGCATACTGTCCTGCCTGCAGTATCTCATGCATTTCCTTTTCATCAATCTGTCTGGACTGATAAGCCCTTGCACTTCTTCGTGTTAGAATAGTATGTATCGTTTCATTCATATCAATCTCCATCTTCGTTATTGTTATCAAACTTCAAGGACTTCACGTACCTTGCGTGCAAGCTCTGTTCGAGAAAATGGCTTGCCAAGAAAAGGCATCGAAACATTCTGATCCTTATCACCCTGCAAGGAGACATCAGCATATCCGGAAATAAACAGAACTTTAAGGCCAGGACGTTTTTCTGTTATAAGCAGAGCAAGATCCCGCCCATTCATAACCGGCATAATTACATCTGTAATAAGCAGATGAATATTTCCCGAATACTTGCTTTCAAGTGAGATAGCCTCCTGTGGTGATGCGGCCACCAGGACCGTGTAACCAAAACCTTTTAAAAATTCATGTGTAAGATCTCTTACTGACTTATCATCCTCAACAAGCAAAATAATTTCATGACCGGTGCATAGCTTTTCATGAGTTTTCAACAATGAAGAAGGAGAAAATGTACCACCATAACAGGGTAGATAAATTTCAAAAGTTGTCCCTTTTCCAATTTCACTGGACACTAAAATAACGCCATTGTTTTGCATGACAATGCCATGAACAGTAGCAAGCCCGAGTCCTGTACTTGTTATCGACGATTTAGTGGAAAAGAAAGGCTCAAAAACAGAATCGAGCGTTGTTTTATCCATTCCACTGCCGTTATCCTGAACCGAAAGCAGGACATAATTACCTGGAACTATTTCAGGATGATACTTGCAAAAAACAGCATCAACGGAGACATTGCGAGTTTCGATAGAAATTGTACCAATGCCGTGAATGGCATCTCTAGCATTTATTGCAATATTGGTTATAATCTGATCGATTTGAGATGAATCCATCTGCACGGGCCAAAGATCCTTCGAAAATTTGCAGATCAACTCGACATTGGTTCCAAGCAGACGTTGAAGCATGCCGAGCGTATGAGAAACTACAGCATTGAAATCCAGAACCTCTACGTTAACAGGCTGCCGTCTGGCAAAAGCAAGAAGCTGACTGGTAAGTCCCGCTGATTTAAGAACAGCCATCCGGAGATCGTAAAATATTTCCCGAACACTGCTTTTCAGATCCTCAGTGTCAATCAACAAATCTATGTTGCCAAGCATCACCTGCAGCATATTGTTAAAATCATGTGCAACGCCCCCGGCCAGCCGGCCGATTGACTCCATTTTCTGAGCCTGTATCAGATTAAACTGAAGAACAACATTCTGCTGTTCAACCTCTTTCTGTTTGGTTAAATCGGTAAGAATAACCCTGCATTCCTGACTGTCATCACTGACAACTGCATCAATACGAACCGTCATCATGGCCACATCATCAGTCTTCAAATTCGAAGGCAATAGTATCACTTCGGCTGATTTTTGCTCACGGTGCCTGAAAACATCATCTATAAGTCTATTAAAAACCGGAAGATCATGAAAAGCAACAAAGCGTCCTAACCTGTCGCCTAGTAACAGGGATCGATTAATGTTGAGCATCTTTGTAGCGGTCAGGTTGACCTCGAGTATCGAACTGTCCCGAGCCAGTGTAAGATATCCGATCGGGGCAAAATCATACAGATCAGTATAACGTTCCAGACTCTCCTCTAAATCCGCCCGCGACTGAAGCAGCTCCTCCTGCTGCATTTCAAGCTCAATCTGATGAATCGAAAGTTCATGGATAAGCCGATGCAGCTCCTCAGAAGACGTAATATCAGCGGTTTTTTCCTGAATTTTTAGCCGGGATTTTTCAGCCCTGTGCCTTAACTCATAGAGTTCATCAGAAACCGCTTTTTTCTTTTTCATAGGCATGTTCTTCTTGTCGGCACTGATAACGGATCAGGGTGTTATCCCCTGACAGCCAGCTAACTCATACAAGATAAGCTTCAGCCATCTGTGAATCAAAGTTTCGTTTCAAGAGCCACTCGATCTTTTTTGCTTTTCAAACTCCTGGTACTCATTGGCATTGTGATGAAAGGCATTACGATAAATGGGAATAAAGGGGGAGGGATGCAGAAAAAAGCACTTTATAACTTTTTATAAAGTGCTTTTCTAATAAGGAGATGGTACTGTAAGAAGTTACTGTTTAGGAGCAACAGCTGATGCTGCACCCTGGTAAACCTTGGTAACTGTGGTTGAGGTGTTACCGGCAATGCCTGATACTGATTTGGTGACAGGCTCAATAATTGATCCTGCGGTTTTAATAATAACGCTCACCAGCTCAACCAGCTGTTCAGCAAGCGTTCCAAGGATATGGAAATAATTATTAAGGGCAACAGAGAACTCGTTGTTTGTTAGATTTGACATGACTGTTATATTTTGATGAAAGAAACCGTATGGGTCAACTATTATTATTCCGATATTGTTATTGTCGATTTCCTCTAAGTTAAAATATTTTAATCAATTACATATAATAAAATTCTGAATGCAACCTTTGTTGCCATGACGATTGAACCGTGCGTAGGTAACCCGCACGGATTACCGTGATTTTGCACTGCTATTCTTCCGAATTCACTGGTATATTTACAGAAAAAATAGGTATTAAAGCAGTTAAATGATTATATTTATTCATATTACATAATATCATTGCTTTAGACTTGAAAAATTATGGGATCAACTATTGTTTCAAGCAGTTGCGACTGGCTATGTTCTGAAGAACAATCTTTTATTGAATGGGGCAGCTCAGAACAGGACAGCCCCAGGAGAACATACCTGATACCTGAAGATATAGGCTCCGGTTGGGTAGAGTCCATGCATTTACCTTTAAATCAGGTCATTCGCCATGGACGTGTTACCTTCAAGCCCGAGGTGTCTGGCAGGTTATACCCTGTAACAAAAATGGTGGAGCATTTCAAAGAACCCGTACTCTGTATTCAATCGGTAAGAACAGGGCTTGTCATTCTATCAGATCATAATCATAAGCAGGACTTAATTATAAACCGGAATGCTTCTTTGTTTCAGCATTTTGATCATCGCAACAGCAGTGCGAAAATGGACACCAGTGAGGATGTTGATTATGTCATTCTTATTATTGGTGATTCGGTACTGCGTGAACTTTTTGGGGAAGAGTCTGCCGCATCCCTTTTACGGGGTCTGCGAGTTACATTGATACCTTCAGGAATCGTAAACAAGGTTCCGAATCATATCAACGCAATTCTGCATTCCGCCGTGTCGGATCATCTGACTGGCGCCACGGCTAAACTGCATGCCCAGTCTAAAGTTCTTGACTATCTCTGCAGCCTGTATAAATATTTTGCAACTGAGGTCAAAGAGGAACAGTCATCGCAAAACGTCAAGGAGCTGATACATCAGGTGCATAATGATCTTATACAGCTTCAAGGCAAAGTGCCTGCTCTTGGCGAACTTGCAAAGCACTATGATATATCGGTAAAGCAATTGAGCCATGAGTTCAGGAATACCTACAAAAAGTCTCTTTTCAGTTACATTTCCGAGGTGCGGCTCAATGAAGCTCAGGCGTCACTTCAAAATACTGATACACCGATGAAAACCATTGCCAAAAATCTTGGATATTCGCATGTCAATCACTTTATAACTGCTTTTAACAGGCAATTCGGCTATTCACCAGGAAGTTTGAGGAAGAAAAATAATACCGCTGCACCCTCAAAACCCTCACTGTGAAGGCCTTCTTTGAGCAGCAGACCCGGCATGTCATATTTTGAAAATATGGCTGGTCAGTTTCAAAAAACTT
>Ga0364862_1048_pt1 | contig 10906 bp, 8 predicted proteins | sample SorcelAu500001C4_2_FD_206918 | JGI IMG/M metagenome (GOLD analysis project Ga0364862, IMG submission 206918) | Enriched cells from Trout Bog Lake Hypolimnion, Wisconsin, USA - BchlTB.Aug13.5000.01.C4 | ecosystem: Environmental > Aquatic > Freshwater > Lake > Hypolimnion/Profundal zone | place: USA...
AGCCAATGCCGGAAATTGAATTCGAGAATCGAGCGGTTGCCTTTATAGATGTCCTTGGCTTTAAGTCTGTAGTCGAAGTCGCAACTCAGGAGAGAAATAAACTAGATGAGTTGAATAATTTAATAGTTTTATTGAAAACTGCTGTTCCAAAACTTGATGGAACGGTTGATCCAAGTGTATCCCGGACTTTAATACCAAAGCATATTTACATATCGGACAGCATTATTCTTAGCGCTCCGCTTGAGTCAGATGAAATGCCAACCTACCGCGGCCTCTCTATCTTGGTCATGCGAGTTATTCAGATCAGTCATGTTCTTTTATCCAAAGGTTATCTAATCCGTGGTGGTATATCGGTTGGACCCGTTTGGCATACAGATTCAAACATCATTGGTACTGCGTACCAAGAAGCATATCAAATAGAAACAAAAACTCTTGTTCCACGAGTCGAGCTATCTCAGGGTGCTAAGGAACTTTGGAATCGTACTGAAAGCATTGCTAGTACGATGTGTCTGGATTACAAAAGCCACTTTATGGTCAATGTGCTGCATGATTACTATATACAAGAGACCTCGTATGGAGCTGCAGAGCGGGCGTTCGAGGGCTACTCTCGCGTGATTCAGGAAAATCTGGAAGCTGATCATCCAGAGTGCGTACAGTACAAGTGGTGGTGGTTCAAACAGTATCTGGAAAGTGAGGTGATCAGAAATGGGTTCATCATTCATACCTAACATTGCGCTCAAAGGGAAGCGCCTTTTCTTGGCGGTTCTGAAGGTTTGTATTTTTTCCAGCTTTAGCGGCTACGTCAAACGTCCGTGAACGGCTTTCCCCTTAGCTTTACTTTATAAATCTCGATCGGTTATCTTATGGACATTGAGAATATAGCATTCGAACTTAGCAGACTGTCAGAAATGGTAGGTATAGGACAGTTTGATAGTTATATTTTTGTTGATGAAAATGCGAGCATTAACGAAGCCTGAATTGACTCGGGCTGTAGTATGAGATGGTTACTACTTTTAATTGCCGGTGCAATAACCACACAAGCATAAAGATGTGGATATCTCAGACCTATTTAGGATCCATAGAAGAAGATGCAAAAGTCGTAGTCTATTATTTCTTCGAATCATATAGCGATTTTCAATCTGCTTTCACCAAAGCCCTGATGAATCATCTATCGACGATGGGAAAAAGGGTGGGGGAGCAGGCTGCGGTGTTTGTGCCTAACGAAGATTCACTCGAACCAATCAAGAATGAGATTCGCGGCATCGCAAACAAAAATGAAGAATTTGTAAGGATTTTAAACCAGAAGCTTCCGGGACTACTCTTTATTGATAAAAGGTTGCTTCATTTCAAAAGCCATAGCGATCCTTGGGTGTATGTGTCTTTGAGGCCATTCGCCGATGGGCATACTAAGGAGCGTATGTCCGACTTTTTCTCTCGAATAGAAAGAGTATTGCTCGAATCTGGCGATGTCTTGAATAGCATCCAAAATGCAGGAAGATGGCAGAGTCTCTATAAAGGACTCAAGGCGCGAATCCTTTTTGAACCAAACTTCTATGGGATAGGCTTCCGTCAAAGCAATTTGGATGACTGTGAGATCATTTCAGCAAACCTGAAGTGACTCCGATTCTGATGACTAATTTTGTGTTAAGCCCCTCTCTCAATCTTTATTTTGGAGATGTAACTTGATTAAGCACTTTCGCAGTGACTTCTGGGCGCTGGCCCGAGAACAAAAAGGCTACTACTCATGGGCAGAACGAGGGAGCTGGAGACTTTTAAGGTCAATTACAGGTGCTCGTAAGCATTGTCCTTGTATGGAAAAACCCGATCCACAGCAGCTTGTAGATCAAATATTTTCAGAAGGACTTGGTGGCAACCCTTTGATTGACTGTGTGTTTGAGGGGTTAGCTCGTGCCGAATCTAGGTTCTCCCTCCGCTTTGTTCCACAACGAAGCCATGAAGAACGACTTACAGGTGCGCTTCTGTCAGAGATAGAAGCAGGATTGTTTCTTGTTCGAGAAGCGTTCCAGTCACTTTCTGTTCAGCGCTACGGTCAGGCATTCGAAATAGATTTTTTCCAGTATGACCTATCACGAGGAGGAAAGATCGAAAAAGAATCTGGTGGCGATCTGGCCGTTATTTTCTCCATTGATCTACCGGACATGCCAAGGCAACTCAGATACGCTGCCTTTCAAGCCAAGAAGTTCGATAGAGCAGCTACAATTCCGAAGGTACAGTATCAAACACTGGTTTCGCAGTTTGGCAATGCAGCAGCTTACCTTTTCTATGACATGAACGGAAAAACTGCGCTGCCTCCGATGGTTGTGCAAGCCAGTGCAATGAAGAGTAAAGTGGATGCCGATTCAAGTACGAACTCGTGTACTCTTACTCAACAGGATGTTGAGAACGGTGTCCCACTTTCTTTGTGGTTGCTTACCCAAGTTGCCAAAGGTGAAGAGGGTGACCCAGCGCACAGTTTTAGCGAAGCTATGCATCGATTTTCGGAAGAGGACGGGCTTTTACGCGGAGGTCGAATGGCCGTTTTGTCTATTGGTCGTCCAATTACGTTACAAACCAACAATGACAATGGCTTGTCGATTGATCTTGGCTAAACAGGAACTTAACTCATCGTTCCTATGGGCTTTCTTCTGGTCGGCGGAGCGCACCCTGAAAAACATGTGCACTTTTTTAAAGAGATTGTGGCCTCATAGGGACGTGTACGTCCAGACGACATGACTAAATTTCACCTATACCTTGATCAACGTGACCTGATCAATCTTGCAGAAGGACGCGATGACGGCCTCAAGACATTACTATTTAAAGAGATATCGAATGGGCATGTGCAGATTGTTCTTTCTTTGATGCATGTGGTAGAGACTTGGAAGTATGTGGATAATAAAGCAAAGCTGAACCTCGCAGCATATGCTGATTCCCTCTCGCCTATTCAGCTTCTGTTCAGATCAGCGCTGTTTCGTGAGGAGATGCTGAGAGCATTCTATGTTTTTCGAGGAGAGGAGGTTGAGACCCTCTTTGTCGCTGAACATCACCAAGTTGACCGATCTTATCCGCTGAGCGTAGAAAAGCATCGAATCTTTTCGCCCTTTCGGAAATCGGTGATGGAGATTTTGTCCCCGACCTCAGTAGTGAATCAAATCGAGTCATGTCGTAACAGTTTTACGCAAATGCTCACATTTATTGAGGAAGATCATCGAATTGTGAGACTGGTTTCAGATGTCCACGATTCCTATCCCGATTGGAGTATTCACGTAAAGACGAAGATAAACGGTGAGCTTCCTGGAAAAACAAAGTGGTTACTAGGAATCGTCCGTTCAGCATTGGGGAACATAAACTTAGAAAGAGATGAAGCAGAAGATTTTGTGCATGGTCTTGAAATAACGACCTGTCCTGCTATTTGCGTCTATTTGAGAATCAAAGATGCCATCAACAAGGACAAAACTCCGACACCACACCCCTCGGAAATGGTTGATATAGCGCATGCGGTGGCAATACCTTACTGCGATGCGTTCTCGACAGACAAACGCATTTGGGATTATGTTCGGAGATGCAAAATTAGCAGCCAAATGTTTCCAGAGGGCTATGCGCTTTTTTCTACTGCCTTTAAGTCCCTTGCCAGTGCCACGATATCTATCGAAGAATGGCATGCAACTGTAAACAAACAGCTAACAACGGATTCAACTCGTACTGGCTTTTCCTCGGGCGTATCCAAGACAGCTGGTTAAGTTGGGCGTTAGCCATTCTTACTCAACGCCTTACGAGGAAACGTTTGAAAAACTTCTTGACATTTTCAAAGACCAACCACATTTCACCTCGGTGAATTTTTTATCGATCTTACTCTCATAGTAAAGCCTTCCAAATCATAATGGGCTCCATCGGTTCATTGATGATCTGGTGCAGGATACCATAGCCGATGAAAATGAACTGTATCAGGCTGTCAACAATGATACAGATTGATGAGGTGGATGTAAGTTTGCTGAATATGACGTATATTTTCTGATGCTCTAACCATTCACGAACTTATGGAACTATGGATTGTAAGCAGCGGTCTTCTGCTGATCCATATAAGACGCTTAATAAAAAGAGATTTATAGTATAAGTCGCTAAGAATAAGGAAATTAACTGTGTTTTATATGATTTTGAACTTGCTGCTTATATGAGTTATAGTTAAAAAATCTGCAGTATAGGCGGATCCATCTAATTATTGTTAGCACTATTTAATAGAAGAGTTCTCATGGGCACACAGATATTTGATTTTTTATCGGACAGTTTCTTATTCGACGCAGCCAATATCGAAAACTCCTTTCACTCGTATACTGATGCATCCCTTGAAGCCGAATTATCAAAATATAGAGAATTTGTTTTGAGTTCGAACATTGTTGGTGAAATCAAGTGTGATACGGACAACAACAAAACACTCTCAGTTTTTACTGGAGAAAAGTATACTCCAATAAAACAGCTTAAGCAAAGTGCTTTATATGTTGAGAAATATATTCTTAACGACCCTCTTTTTTCTCAGTCATATCGCGGCAGTACTTTCAATACGGTAATGAAAAACTATATAGGGTTCAATGAGTCTGGGATTGATCGTGTGAGCCTTACAAAAAGCGTTAAATACATGAAGATGTTGACTCCAATGGTAGCAAACGATTATGTAAAGTTCTACCCTGTGGACTATTATTTTGAACCGCCAAGTCAACTGCCTCTAAATTTTCCTGAAAATTATTACAAAGATTTACTGCCAGAAGATTTGTTGAAATGGTTTCATGATAATGTGATCATTAAATCAATATCAAAAAAGGATGGTAACTGGGTTGTAGAAGAATCATTATTCCCCAGCAGAGGCATTTCTATTCAATTTAAGGATTATGAAAAATATTCAGCACACATATATCATTTGTTTGAACAAAACATATTGTCCTACGATGAAAATTCTGGTTTTTTCACATCTTCTCAAACGCTTCCGGAATGTCCTCCAGACAAACCGATGTTTAATGCATGGGTCTTTCAATCAATAAACCGCTCATCACGCGATGTATTTGATAATGTTTTTCAACAGGTAAAGCTTGCAACAGAATTTAATGCATCTTATATAGCGTCTAATGAGTTTTCGTTTAAACTTCTTCAGCGTGAAGTTGAGGTAACCGAAGGTATAAAAGAGCATACAGCCAATCAAATTAATCGTTTGGACCTGCCTTTTATTGATGACCTTGATATCGAGACTATCATGCGGATACGGAATGAAGATACTGATGTATTCAATGTTTTCAGAGCCGAACTTGACAGTAAATTTAAAGAGCTTAGATTAATCACAGACCCACATGAGTTGAAAATTAAAGCAGAAAATATTTTTTATGATTTCCAAGAAACCCAAGTCGCTAAAATCGATCAGTGCATAAAAACCATGAAAAAGAAATCTTTTGCAGACTTTGTAATTCTGGTTGGTGGTTTAGTTTGTGCGGTTCAAACGGGTGGTTTGAGTTTACTGGCATCTGCGACAATGGCCGCAAAGGGTTATAAAACATATTTGGACTTCAAAGATAGAGTCCAGCAAAATCCGGCATTTTTTATGTGGAAACTTTTAAAATGACTGGCAAAAGTGCTAACCAACACTTCAAACGGATTTGCCACGCAAGTGCATTTGTAAACCGAAATATTCAGTTGTGGCAAACCGTTTAAGCGTCAACCTTTGGACTGATGAGTAATTCCTAGTGTATAGAAGAAATGTGCGATGATATATAATCGGGAAATCCTAAGTAAAGGCCTAACGGGATGAAGGAACAAAGACTGACGAGCGTCGTTACAGGATTTGACTTCAAACTACTCGACGACCCGGAATTTGGTGAAGATTCTGTCCGCGAGGAGATCATTCTCCCGATCATAAAAGGGCAGGGATATCAGGCTAATGGCCGATACAAGATAGTGCGGAGCAGAAAGCTTCTTCACCCGTTTGTATCAATTGGGTGCCAGAAGCGCCCCATCAACATCATTCCTGACTACGTTTTCGAAATTGACGGAAAACCTTGTTGGATAATGGATGCAAAAGCTCCAGGTGAGAGTGTCATCAAGAGTTCACATGTAGAGCAGGCATACTCATACGCTATGCACTGTGAAATCAAGTCAGTCTATTTCGCTCTATGCAACGGAAGGGAGTTTGCCCTTTATCACGTAAGTGAAGACAAACCTATTCTTCGCTTTCCTGTTATCGCGCTTGCAGCCTATTGGGAGAACTTAAATAACCTGCTATCTCCCGAAACTATTCTTGTGAAGAATCATGGGCATCTGAACAAGGATTTTGGTCTTCACATCAAGAGGCTCGGGTTTACTCTTGACCACCGACTCACTTTTCTTGAGTTTCCGTTACTGTACATTGCAAAATTCAATGAGGATCACTTTACCTTCGCCAACAATATTGTATTGGACGATTTTACATATTGTGTGTCGTATGATTTCGGCCAAAACGTCTTTCAACAACTCCAAGGGAAAATTCCACAGAAGGCATTTGAAATACTCAGCCAGCCGAACAACGATTCCATCATCAATGTCAAGTTTGCCGATGCAATATACTTTATCAACGTTGAATGTGTACTCGGAGAGAAATTGGCAGAAAATGATGAAGAAATATTCCTTCCACTTCGAATTCTTAGGCTGAGATAGGTAATAGCAGTGCCCAATAGATGTCTGGAATGCACAGACCAACATCAAATTCGAGACCGACAGTAACGATTGGTCGTTACTGCGGATCAACCTAGAGTTTTGAAAAGGTGAATGTTATCGGTTATTCATCGGCATGGTTTGCTCCTATACTTCACGATATGGTACGTTATTTCCAGATTGATTACAGCGAGTCCCTATAATGATACCCAATGACAAGGCAAAACCGAGACGAGTTTACAGAAAAGATCAAGAACCAGATCGCGAAGCGCGCAGGTTGGCTTTGCTCAGATTCATCTTGTCGACGGCCAACTGTTGGCTCTACCTCAGACGGTAGTGGTGAAATCAATCTCGGTACGGCCGCGCACATTTGCGCAGCAGCGCCTGGGGGGCCGCGGTACGATCAGAACTTATGGTACGTTCATGACTAAGTGTATTTAATTCTTGAAAACAGTACATTTAATGGTGAACTGCTACTATAAGCTCAAGAAAAACAACCGACCATTATAATGCCGAGAGCAGCAAGATTGGATACACCGGGAACCATGCATCATGTGATGGTTAGGGGAATCGAAGGGAACCGGATTGTTGTGGATGATGATCGTCATCTGTTCGTGTCCCGTTTGGGTATTGCTGCCGCAGTAACAGCGTCTCGTTCGTCTCTGTCACTGAGTGTTTGCCAAAGCAAGAATCAGTTCGCTCGGCGGCAAGCCGGTTCATCGTGAACCGATTGACGTTTTTGCAGAGTAAACACTCTGGCGTTTTCATTTCGATACACAACCGGGTCAGGACCAACGTGATTATGCTTCCGCAAAGTGCACTCAGGTTCCTGTGCAGGCAAACTTCTATACGGGTCGTCGTCGAATCAGCCGGAAGATAATACTCGGTAACCATACCATTAGGTATGAAAACAATTACAGCGTGCGAGCGTAATCAGATCCTTGATATGAGGGGCGATGCTATGATGTTCAGCAAGTTTTTGATATGTTTCGTGTGTTGTTACAAAAAATTCTTGTGTATACAGGCAAGGCTTGAATTGAAGAAAAGAAAAAGGAGAACCATGGCGGTTCAACACATTACGCTTGATATTCCCGAAAAGATACTGCTTGCTGAAAAAACTGATGCACTGGCTTTCGGAAGGGTACTGAGGGTGCTTGCGGCTGTTAAGCTGTTTGAGATGGGACGGCTATCATCCGGTCGTGCCTCAGAACTTGCCGGAATGAGCCGGGTTGAATTTTTACTCAGTCTCAATCGCTATAATGTATTTCCCCTGGCATCTGAATTACAAGATTTAGAGCGCGACCATGCCTCAAGCCATTAGCAATACTTCTCCGTTACTCTATCTTTACTGTATAGGATTGATAGATCGGCTTCCTGAAATTTTCGGGGAAGTATAGACTAAAGGCCTGCGATGAAAAGAAGTTGCGGGCTTTTTTTATGCCCCCTTCACAGCCGCCCCTGTTCCCTGGGAACGCTGAGCCCCAGCTCGGCACAAAGAACGGATAACGAGCGAAGCATTCATTGCACAGCCGGACTTCTGCTGCCTGGAAAAACCTCACTGAAATTCAAGAAGTAATCAGTATCAGAAATTTTTTGAGTATGTGGCAACCGAGTTGGCAGGAGGTCATCGATTTAATGAAGATCTGGTGCAGGATGTCATAGCATAAAGACAAGCTAAATCAGGCGATCATTCACAAACGCTATTGATGATGAGCGTGTAAGTTTGTTGAATATGACGTATATTTCCCGATGCTCTAACCGTTTAGGAACTTATGGAACTACGGGTTGTAAGCAGCGGTCTTATGCCGATCGATATAAGACGCTGAAATAAAAAAAGATTTATGGTATAAGTGGCTGAGAATAAGGAAATTAACGGCCTTGTATATGCGTTTTAATTTGCGGCTTATATGGATTAGAATTAAAAATTCTGCGGTATAATGAGCACACCGGAGCATAGTGTGCCACCTCTACCGGAGTAAAGTGTGCCAGCGATTCCGGAGCAATATGTGCCACCCGTACCGGAGAATAGTGTGCCAGGCATTCCGCTTGAAAGTGTGCCACCCCACAGGCCAGATTTGTAACATCATAAACAGTACCTTCGAAGCAAAAAAACGGAGGTATTACCATGGCAAACAAAGCCTTGACTATGGTCGGGTAGGGTGGCGCATTGCTGCGCCAGTCCCCCCTAAGAACCGGACATGAGAGTTTCCCCTCATCCGGCTCAAGCCTCTTCAAAGGCACCTTGCGGCACCCGATTTCACAACTGAGATAATTTGGATACTATCCATTATTTCTGACCCTTGGACGAGTTTTGTCTTTTGTTCACTCGACGTGCTACAAAATACTTCTCCCATTTCTGGTCAAAGGGGTTAGCATCCGCCTTGATTTTGATGTGCCGTCTGATTGGTGTATCGGATTCCAACAGAAGCCTGATTTCTTTTCTCCCCTGTTTTTCATCTTCAGCGGCGAACACCCAGTTTCGGGAGCCTCTGGTTTTAAAATACTTGGCTTTAACCCATCGGGCACCCTTATTCGGATGTCTTCTTGTTGCCCATCTCCACAGCATTGACCAGACTTGAGCATCAACATAACCAAAGGTTTTCTTTGCAACTATATGGCAGTGATAGTTCGCCCATCCTCGTAAAACGGGGTTGAGCAGGCGTATCAGACTTTCCTGCTTCATTGCTTTGTTTCCTTTGATGATTTCCCGCATTTTTTTAAGATGTGCCTTGATGTTTGCTTTCGATGGTTTTATTAAGAGTTTCCCATTGTACTTGCGCATATTCCAGCCGAGGAAATCAAATCCTTCCGTGATGTGCGTTATTTTGGTTTTTTCTGGTGACAAAGTTAGTCCTCGTACTGCCAGAAAGTTGACCAATACTGGCATGACTTCATCTTGCAGCCACTCTTTCGAGTTACCAGTGATAATGAAGTCGTCCGCATAACGCACCATGTTCATTTTCAGACCTTGTTGAGCCGCTCGCGGAAATGCCTCTGCAAGCGCTTTTTCGAGGCCGTCAAGCGTCATGTTTGCCAGAGCCGGACTGATAACCCCGCCCTGAGGCGTACCGGCTTCTGTAGGAAAGAGCTTGTGTTGATACACAAATCCTGCTTTAAGCCATTTCTGAAGAACCGTTTTATCCGTTGGAATATTGGCGGTCATCCAGTCGTGGCTGATATTGTCGAAGCATCCTGTAATGTCGGCCTCAAGCACCCATTCCGCCCGATTTTTCCCTGCAAGGCACATAAAACATTTCGCCCCTGCATCGGCGGTTGAGCGTTCCGGCCTGAACCCATAGGAGTTCCGGTCGGCAGTAGTTTCAGCAACTGGTTCCAGTGCCAGCAGGTAAAGAGCCTGCATGCCACGGTCTTTCATTGCCAGAATACCAATGGGTCTTGTCTTGTCCTTTTTTTTTGGAATAAGAACTCTCAGGAGCGGGAGAGGCTTGTAGCCCCTCTTTTGCAACGATACGATCGCCTTGGTCTTTGCTGTCGATGTATTCCAGATAATACGGTCTACACCGGGGGTTTTCTTTCCATCGTTCTCAGTCACTCGTTTCACGGCTAATGCTTTGCCGCTGAACGAATGGGTCAACAGCCATTGCAAAGCTTTTACCTTGCCATATTTGCCGTCCTGTGTTGCCTTCACAATACGCGCTTGCAGCTTTCTTACCTGACGTCTGAGCTTTACCCACTTGATGGTTTGCCAGCGGAGGCCGGATGGTGCACATGCCACTGTTCCTGCATTCATTTGCTTTCCTCCCGTTAATAAAGTTCTGCCTGTTCTCTTGTGACGAAAGACCATAAGGAAGTCTGCCCGTTTTCACGTAGGGTGATCTTGCAACCCCTATCCGCCCGATTACAGGGCGGCCTTCGCTTTCTCCTTGTTCCTCTACCAGCATCTCTGTCGTTCCTTACGGTTCGATTGCCCGATATTCCTGGCTGAGATACAGGCTTACCATGTTCCACGCATTGAATCTGCGGATGACTTAGGCTCTGTCTCTTCACCGGCGGGGATTCTTGTCAGTGTGAGTCCATTGTAAAAGGCGCCCACCTACCCGCTTACCTTTTGGTTCGAGCCTGTCAGTAACTTTGGCTCGTTGTCGGTCACGATGTTTATCAACAGTTCACCTGAGTTAGCCATATCATCCTAACCCTCGCCCCTCTCCGCTCGTTACTAGCAGATTCAACATTCCTTCACAGGTTTGCCTACAGTTTCCTGCGGGTACTTTTCCGACAG
>Ga0364862_1068_pt1 | contig 5912 bp, 3 predicted proteins | sample SorcelAu500001C4_2_FD_206918 | JGI IMG/M metagenome (GOLD analysis project Ga0364862, IMG submission 206918) | Enriched cells from Trout Bog Lake Hypolimnion, Wisconsin, USA - BchlTB.Aug13.5000.01.C4 | ecosystem: Environmental > Aquatic > Freshwater > Lake > Hypolimnion/Profundal zone | place: USA...
GAATGACTTCTTCATGTGTTACATGTCAAAGCTCGACAGTTTTGCCTGTGGTTGCTTCTGATTCAATAGATTACATTTTTACAGATCCTCCATTTGGTTGGAATTTAATTTATTCTGAATTAAGTTTTTTATGGGAATCTTGGCTTAAAGTCAAAACCTCAAGTGATAAAGAAGTTATTGTAAATGAAAAGGCAGAAAAGAATCTATCTGATTATAGAAGATTAATTACGGAATGTTTCAAAGAAAATTATAGGGTACTGAAACCCGGCAGGTGGATGACAGTCGAATTTCATAACTCGAGCAATTCCGTATGGATATCTATTCAGGAAGCATTGATAGCTGCAGGCTTTATTGTCGCAGATGTTAAGACTATAGACAAGAGGCAGGGTTCTATTAATCAGGATTATTACCGTGGTGGGGCTGTAAAACAAGATTTGGCAATATCTGCATATAAACCAAGCCTTGATTTGGAGCGAAGTTTTCAGTTGTCGGCTGGTACTGAGGATGGTGTTTGGCTGTTTGTACGTAATCATCTCAAACAGCTTCCGATATTCAATCAATCGAGTGAAAATATAAAGATAATAGCAGAACGAAGAGATTACTTGTTGTATGACAGAATGATTGCGTTTCATGTTCAACATAATGTAACTATACCTGTCTCTGCAGCTGACTTTTATTTTGGCTTGAGTTTACGTTTTCGAGAGCGAGATGGTATGTATTTTTTGCCAGATCAAGTTGAGGATTACGACAGAAAAAAAATGAGTTCTGGTAAACTAACGCAGATGTTGTTATTTGTTTCTGATGAGGCATCAGCAATCCAGTGGCTCCGCCAGATCATCAAAGAAAAGCCCCAGACGTTCCAGGACATAAATCCGCAGTTCATGCAGCAGCTTGGTGGCTGGAGTAAAAATGAAGCCCAGCTCGATTTGCGTGAACTGCTGAACCAGAACTTTCTCTGCTTCGATGGCAAAGAGCCTGTTCCAGAACAGATTCATGCCTATCTTTCATCAAACTGGAAAGAGCTGCGCAACCTGCCAAAAGACGACCCTGCACACCACGACTGAGAAGACTTTCCAGTCGCTTGCGATCAAAAGTTTTTTCTTTAGATACATCAACGATATGATCGTTTTGCAGAAGATCTGCCGGCCGCATCTTATTGTTTATAAGCCAATGCACAAGCAATGTATATTCTGTTTGCGTCAGTGGTTTTTCAGCATGATCCTTTCCGAAAAAACCACAAAGCAAAAGAATCGCTTTTGTATCGGAGGTTAAAAAGTCATTCATGATCAATCAATCCTTGGCGAGTTTAAGGCTAATGCCATTGGGTATACTGCGGAACAGTCCGCTTGACGCAATAAGGCTGATGCAATGGTGAAAGTCCAGCCTGAATCAATCATGTCATCAACCAATAAACATTTTCCTTTGAGGCACTGATCCGTGATATTAAAAACACCATCCAGATTACTTACCTGCTGGTAGCTATTTTCCATCTCTTTCTGCTGCCTGTTTGCTTGTACCTTTTCAATACAAGGAACAAATGGTAAGGAAAGCTCAGCAGCCAGTCGTGCAGTAAAATCAGGGACAAGCTTTGGATGATTAAGTGATGGAATACATGTTACCCATTCAGGAGCAGGTTCTGGCTTCCAATCCTTCAGCATTTCGACACATGCGGTAACAAGCTCATCGGTGAACCTGTTTTCCTCATACTTTCCAAGAGCAACGAGTTGCCCCCAACCAGCATCACGCCAAAGACTTAACGCTCTACCTTCTTGAGCTTGCAAAGTTTCTGGTATTTTGTAACCACCAAGGGGTGAATGCTGGAACATATTACTTGCAGGCCATTGTTTTCTGGGAATGATTGGCTGATAGCTTCTGCGCAAAAAAAGAGCTGCTCGATAGGTCAAATTATGATCATAGTTGTCAGTCAACAATTGTGCCCCTATACAATTACTACATTTACCACAGTCTCGCGGCGAAGGATCGTCCAGAGCCTCCTGCAAAAAAGCCATTAAACAACCAGTATGCCGCATATATTCACGCATCTGCTGTTGTTCTCCCCGCCTTATTTCGGTGATCAAATCGACATGTTTTTGATCTACACGGTAGCTTGATGCTGTTGCAGTAACCTGCCATTTTGAACTGATTTTTATAATTGGTGATGGCGATTCAACCGTCAGAAATTTTAAAGTTTTTTCGATCTGAGTTTTACGAAGATTCAATACACTCTGAATGGATGGTACAGAAAGACCACTATCTGATTTATCCAAAGCAGTGAGGATTTCCGAAATGTGCTGTTGAGGTGGAAAAGCATTGCGAATAAAATAATCAGCAATGAGATCATCTTCTTCACCGCAAAGTAAAATCCCAAAAGCTTCGTCAACAGCTCGGCCGGCCCGACCAACCTGCTGATAATAATGCACCAATGATGCAGGACGTTGAAAGTGAATAACAAAACCCAAATCAGGTTTATCAAAACCCATTCCAAGCGCTACCGTTGCAACAAGTACTTTTATCTCATTGTTAAGAAGTTGCTGTTCCAGTTCTTCTTTTATGGAAGTTCCGTCTTCTCGATTTTGGATATCGGCATGATATGCTTTTGCATTTATTTCATTTATCCGAAGCCATTCCGACACTCGCTCCGCATCACGCTGAGTAAGCGTATAGACTATTCCGCTTCCAGAAAGAGCTGGTATGGTTTGCGCCAGCCAAGCCATTCTTGCGGAAGGACTTGGCATATTGATATTCTGAAGTTTCAGGCTTTCTCGAACAAGAGAACCTCTCTGCAACTCGATATTTGAGCCTAACTGTACCTTAACATCAGCTACAACCCGGTCATTTGCTGTTGCTGTGGTAGCAAGAACAGGAACATTAGAAGGAATTGCTTGTAAAACTCGTACAATCCGACGATAGTCAGGTCTGAAATCGTGCCCCCAGTCAGATATACAATGCGCTTCATCGATAACAAATAATCCGATATTGCCAGCTATTTTTGAAAGGATTGTTTGACGAAATTCATCGTTTGCCAGGCGTTCAGGAGAAATCACAAGGATGTCAACTTGATTGGATGCAAGTTGACCTTTTATTTCCAGCCATTCATCATTGTTTGTGCTATTGATTGTTCGGGCTGTAACACCTATTCTTTGTGCAGCTTCGATTTGATTTCGCATCAGCGACAATAAGGGAGAAATCAGTAGCGTGGGGCCTGCTCCTTGTTCTCGAAACAGCTTTGTTGCCAGAAAATAAACCATACTTTTACCCCAACCAGTTCGCTGAACCACCAAAACCCGCTTTTGATTAAGTAACGACTCAATACTCTCCCACTGACCATCACGAAATGATGCCTGTGAGTTATCAAGGGCAGTTCTGAGATAAGCCAGTGCTCTTTGTTTACTATTCATTCTGCCCCCATTCTTGTTATTGTCTGATCGTACCATAAGAGCATTTTTGGGTCTTCTTCGAGCACATTATTTGGAATTTTTTCGGCGACGGCAATAATTGTTGCATGGTCTCCTATAAGACGTTCCTGATTCGGCAACCACTCCCGGCAAACCTTTTGGCCCCACAAGGTCTTTTCCTCAATGAGCTTGCAAGCACTTTTGTGGATAGTGCTATATTGCCACGACGATTCCATCTGCTAATTACCCTCGCCCTTGATTTGTTGTCTGCTGAATCTGAATCGCAGGTGCAATGCGAGTGCGGATTTCATTGTAAACAGGAATATCGAGACCCTCGGCTACCTCCAGCGACACGGCCAATCCATACGCAACAGGGTTCTGGATTTTCCCGGCGTCCTCACGGCAGTTCACTTTGATTTCGATAACATCTCCGTCGATGAACGGCTCTGCTCTCTGGCCTTCGAACACTTCGTGCTGAACTGTTCCTCGCCTTACTGCACGCCAACCATCGGATCCGCTGCAGCTCTCTTTTCTATCCTTGGCAGGAACGACTCCGCCGACCTCAAACCAAAGACTTGCTGTTCTGTATTTTTGTGTTCCTGCTGCAATTGGTGAAAGCCAAGCCATGGTAACAGTCAGCCGTCTCCATTCAGATCGGGAGCCTAAAGAAGGCGGCAACGGCAATCCGAATACATGAGCCGCGCCATCAGTAAGCTCCCCAAAGCCCAACAAAGTAGCTCGCTGCTCCGTACAATCCAGGACACGGTCTACTTGCGGAACGCCATAGCCCATCCACCTGCTCACAAGCCCACTAATCTGTTGATTATTCTCTGGCGTGCGAAGCAAGTCTCTGATTTGAGCGCCAATATCTCCCCATGCGCAGCCATGAACAAGCATGGCCTTCAACAGTGGAGCTTCATATGCTCGCGTATCGACATCTGTTGCCTGTTCAGCAAACATTTGCTGAAGTGAATCGTAACAAATACCTGCGGAACGACTTATCAAAGCAGCAGCATTACTGGTCCCGCAAGAATAGGCAATACCGTCAAGGCTTCCAGATTGCCGAGCAGGAATAGCTGTTTTGTTTCCTGGTGGGATATTCCGAATCGAGGGCTCGACCGGCTTTATGACGTAGTTATCTCGCCGCGAAGATCTGAAATCTTCCTGATATAGTACCCTACCCCCCGGGAAGACAATATCCGGCTTGATCGCTTTTCGATAGCCACGGCCGAACGCTGATACGGGACTTGGTAAATACTGCGAAAACGGGTTGAATATGTGACCGACCGCAGCAAACTGAGCCGAATCGTATTGAAGAGATCCAACTGTCAATCCATTGATACTCTCAGCTGGTGAAAGAAGTTTGCGATTCCTCGCATCAGAAAAAAGCGACCTAACAACAGCGATCTCTTGTTCCTGGGGATCTGAGGATTCAAATTCAGTCCGCGAAATACCGAGTTGTATAGCGTCTGAATGATTTCCTGCACTTATGACAAAAAGTACGCCATAGGTGAGACTGAGCCAATCCAGCAGTCTTGCCAAAGGGCTCATGGACTGTAGGAACTGTCTATACGAATCACCAATCGATAAATTGATTACCCTTACAGAAGGGGCTAAAGGGCCTTCTGAACCATCGCCTTCAAATAGCCGTTTTACTGATCGGTGGATGAGGTCAACAAACAGGACATCATCCGGAATATGCTCACGGCGAGGTGTTCGAAAATCATTTGGAATCGGCTCCATAATCGGACGAACATACACTGGTCGTCTTAAGGACCGCAGCCCATCGTTAAGGTCACCATGGACAATAAGAGACGCCATCGATGTGCCATGTACGCGCTCATTGGCGCTATAGCTATTTTCAACATTATCAGGATCATCGACAATAAGCCTTCCATTTAAAAGTCGATGATTTGCCAAAGGAAGCCCATCCAAAATTGCAATTACCGGCACTCCATCTGGCAGCGAATGTTCTTCAAGATCAGAATAGACTGCTTCGTCTTCGAGAAGCCCTTCGCCAGCAAGCATCTGTCCGACAGGTCGAAAGAACATAACGCTATCACATTTCACCAGTTCCGTATTCGGGTTTTCAACGATAGTCTGGATGGCATTGGCTGACAACTCGGCCAACATTCCATGATAGGCAATGCCATCATGCCGTGACTCAGCTAAAACATGCCCGCCTAATTGCTGAATCAGGCTCGTAATAATCGATGAGCTTTGCTCTCGCTTCGATTCGCTATTTCGAAACCAAAGCTCGACTTCAAACCGGATAAGCCTGTCGCCATCAACTGCAAGATCTTCTTTCCAGGCATCAATTACTCCTGTCTCCAGGAGCCTGTCTTTGACGTCCCACCGGCGAATATCTTTCAAGCGTAAAAATACATCACGAAATCTTGTGAGCCCACCATCGAATTTCTGTTTTGGGTCGTCCTGGACCGTATATCGACGCCACATGGAGAGCATCTCATCCAATGCTCCCTGATTGGTCATAAGCATGTACAAACGTCCACTCAA
>Ga0364862_1056_pt2 | contig 4761 bp, 7 predicted proteins | sample SorcelAu500001C4_2_FD_206918 | JGI IMG/M metagenome (GOLD analysis project Ga0364862, IMG submission 206918) | Enriched cells from Trout Bog Lake Hypolimnion, Wisconsin, USA - BchlTB.Aug13.5000.01.C4 | ecosystem: Environmental > Aquatic > Freshwater > Lake > Hypolimnion/Profundal zone | place: USA...
GGTGTAGAGCCTTCAGTGGTTGTAAACAACGTAGCTGCTGGTAAAGACAATTACGGCTATAACGCTGCTAACGAAACATACGGCGATATGATTGAAATGGGTATTCTGGATCCAACTAAAGTAACGCGTTCTGCATTACAAAATGCTGCATCAGTAGCTGGTTTAATGCTGACAACTGACTGTATGGTAGCTGAATTACCTAAAGACGACGCTCCAGCAATGGGCGGGGGTGACATGGGTGGTATGGGCGGTATGGGCGGTATGGGCGGTATGGGCGGTATGATGTAATTGATTTACAAAGTTAACTCTTCGTTAAATCAGTAAAATAAGCCCCGCAAATTGCGGGGCTTATTTTTGCCTATCGCCTGCTAAAGTTGAGTCAACTTCAGCTTTTCATTTACTTTAGCTTCAAACCTTTTTTTGTTAATTACAAATCGTTCGTGGCGTCCTCTAGAAATGAGTTCAACGCCATCATGTGCCTCAACAGTAAATACAAGTCGCCTCCCCTCAATTGCAACTAACTCAACGACCACTGTAACCTCTAGACCTGGCGGAGTTGCAGCTTCATGTGTGACATCAATATGCGTTCCAACACTTTGTTCGCTAGGCCAATCTATATAGGGTTTGATTGCCATGATACAAGCCCATTCAAGCAAACCTACAAGGTACCCCGTTGCAAAGACCTCTGGCATCTCAATAAACTCTGTGGACTCCGGATACAATGCTGGGACGGTTTTTGATAAAGGAACTGAGAACTTATGTTCATACTTAATGCCAAGCTTTAAAGTGTCCTTCATCTAGATGAGTCTCTAAAGTGAACTACCCCACAGCTAAAGCTGGGGGCTTCTAACTTCAACGGCACGAGCAAGGACAGAGGACTTGCGTCCCTTGGCTTGACTGACAGTGCCTCCATTAGCAGTAGCGACCGCACCGGCCGCTATCATACGTTGTGCTTCATTGCGAATGTTGATGGCGGCATTGATGTCTCTATCATGCCGAGTGCCACATTTATCGCAAATCCACATTCTTATTTCTAACGGCATTCTAGCTTGAGCATGCATACAACATGAGCAGGTTTTAGAACTAGCAAAGAAGCGGTTCACTTCAATGTAGCCTTTACCTGCCCTAGCTGTTTTATACTTCAGCATACTGGTGAAGGCACCCCATCCAGCATCACCGATGGCGCGTGCTAGTTTATGGTTACTCATCATGCCTTTGACGTGCAAATCTTCCACAGCGATGACTTGGTTTTCGTTCACCAGCCGGGTCGATAGTTTATGCAGGAAGTCCTTACGCGCATTAGTGATGCGCTCGTGCGCTTTAGCGACGAGTATGCGTGCTTTATTGCGGGTATTACTGCCTTTAGCCTTACGGCTTAGGTGTTGCTGCTTTCTTGCTAAATTCTCCTGTGCTTGACGCAAGTGTTTTGGATTATTGAATTTAGAGCCATCACTAGTGACCGCTAAATCAGTTAGTCCTACGTCGATGCCGAGTATCTTGCCATCAAATGACTCTGCAGGCGCTTCAAGTCCGTTCTCTGTCAGAATGGAAGCAAAGTAAATGCCACTAGAATCGCGGCTCACCGTGGCCGTCTTAATTATGCCAGTGACTTCGCGGTGTACAACCGCTTTAACGTGACCGATCTTAGGCAAGAATACTTTGCAATCATCTACAATTTTAGCGCCTTGTGGATACTGTATCGACTGCTTACGGTGTTTATGCTTGAACTGCGGGTATTGAGCACGTCGCTCAAAGAAGTTCACGAAAGCGCGTGATAGATGCAAGCTCACTGATTGCAGAACTTGACTGTGTGCTTCACCCAGCCATTCAATCTCAGTTTTCAGCTTAGGCAGTCTTGCGTTTAACTGGTATTGACCTAAGCCTTTACCAGTTTCTGCGTACACTTTTTGCGTCTCGGCTAAACTGTTATTCCAGTACCAGCGGGCAGAACCAAAGGCTTTAGCCAACTTCTCAGCTTGTGCTTTGTTGGGGTAAATTCTGATTTTAGTCGCTGTTAACATTACTTTTTATTATATATTATATTTGCAATAAGTATAGGAATAACTGGGTTATTCGCGCCTTATATCCCCATGGCTAAAGCGAGGGGATATAAGGCGTATTTGTTAAAATTTAAACAATGCTCATAACTAAAAATTAGTCTTTAGCATCAAAAAGTTATTGGGGTGCGACAATATGCCACATTCCTTTATACCAAAGTTATGTTTAAAATTGATTTAGTTAGCTAACTTTTGGATTAAGCATGCATTTTTCATTACATAAAAATATTACAGCACACACACTTTCTACTGCCGCATTACTTAGCCTATCATTATTAATGCCATTAACAGCTCAAGCTTGTGCAAGCTGTGGTTGTACTCTCAGTTCAGATTGGGAAAACCTAGGATTGAGTACATCTTCTGGCTTTAAGGTGGATCTCCGCTACGACTTTCTTAATCAAGATCAACTGCGCAGTGGTACCAGCACAATCTCTAGTAGCGCAGCGAGTAAGTTAGTCAATAATAATGGTAATCAAGAAGTAGAAAAGTACACGCGTAATAATTACATTACAGCTGCTATCGATTACAGCACCAATCCCAATTGGGGCGTGAACGTTCAGATTCCATATATTGATAGAACCCACAGCACGCTTGGAACAAACTCTGATGGCACCACTCCAGATGTTGATGGTGGGCAATACAGCTCAAGTACTTCAAACCTAGGGGATGTTAAAGTCATTGGTCGTTATCAAGGCTTTTCTGATCAACATAACTTTGGTCTACTATTTGGGTTAAAGCTGCCTACGGGCAATCATTCTCTCAATGGAGTATCCACTGATCCAAACATTCTAGGCACCCCTACACCTATTGATCGTGGTCTCCAACCAGGAACTGGCACCACTGATGCGATTCTTGGTGTTTACTACCTAGATCAGTTGAATAAGGATTGGGGTTATTTTACGCAAGCGATAGTGCAAACAGCGTTTAATTCCAGAGATCAGTATAAACCGGGAGATGGCCTTAATCTTAATCTAGGATTTCGCTATATGGGATTTGATGACATAACCCCGCAAATTCAGATGAATGCAAGGTTTGTAGGGCACGATACGGGAGCCCAATCTGATACCATTAGTACTGGAGGTACATTGGTTTATCTAAGTCCAGGCTTAAGTGTGCGCGTAAGTAAAGCGCTAAAGCTCTATAGTTATGTTCAATTACCAATTTACCAAAATGTGAATGGCGTCCAACTCGCTCCTCGCTGGACAGCTTCATTAGGTGCAAATTACACATTTTAATGATTAGCAACTGGCTCCATCGTTTTCGGGGCTAGCAGTGGTGTCACTATCTTTTGCAATATAGCCGCATTCACCACAGGCTCACCCTCCCAACCGTTATGGCGTAGCACTCCGTTCCGATCAATAACAAAGGTCACTGGGACGCGCCATATTCTTCCAAAACGGCGCATGTCTGTATCATCTGTCATTGCAAATGGAAATGAAAAAGATTTCATGGCATTTTTCACTGCCCCTAAATCACTTTTATCGTCCAAACTAATCGCAATAACATCTACACCTTGATCATGATATTGACGATAGAATTTTTCTAGCTCAGGCATTTCATTTTGGCATGGGGCACACCAAGTCGCCCAAAAATTGATAACCAATATCCTACCCTTACTTGAGGCTGAGGTAATAGATGCCCCTGAAAATGTCTTTATCTCAAAGGCAGGGGCAACTTTATCTATGGTCAGGTTTGCAGCCTCTGCATGAATACAAAAGGAAAGTATTAGTAATTTAACTAAAATATAAGCATATGTTTTCATTGTAAGTGCAGCTCTTTAACTATCATCAGAGTATCACAAAAAGGTAGTCACTTTAGATTGATAAGGTTGAATATGAATACTGTCCAATATGTGTATTTCGATACAAACTGATACAAGCAAAACCCATCAATGACAAATATTAGATACATATCCCTGATTAAATGTATGACACCCAGCTTTTATATAGACACAATCGATCTAAAGGAGACCATCTGTAATGTTACATCCCATAAAAACTAAGTTTCAAAAATTATCAATGCCTATGTCCTTATTGTTATTATTAACCACTATCAGCTTTCTACCTATGAGTGCACAAGCTGATTGCGGACATGACCATTGGGATCAAGCCAAGCATTGTGAGAAGTTTGAAAAACGTATGACTGCCTTGCATGATGAACTTGCATTATCAGAATCACAACAAGTTGCTTGGCAGGACTTTACTGAAGCCTTAAAACCTAAAGCGCATAAAGCTGAGCATGAACATGCTAATCTAAATGAATTAACAACCCCTGAACGTCTAGATCGTATGTTAAGCATGATGAAATTAAGACAAGAAAAAATGGCGTCACATGTACAATCTATAGAAAAATTTTACAGCACATTAACATTCAGTCAGCATCTTTTTCATAGTGATAAGCCATAACCAGTGCTTGATTGCTAAATGTCATTCAACTTTATTAAGAAGGAAAGGACTTTCAAATGAGCGCAACGATAGAAAAAGAACAAGTTACCCAAGTACTTATCGTTGATGACGATGACGATATTAGGGCCTTACTTTCAGAATTTCTTGAGCGTAATCATTTGTCTTCATTTCAGGCAGCTAATGGTGAGGCAATGCGTGTAATAATGAATTCGCAACGGATTGACCTAGTCGTCTTAGACCTTAACCTACCCGGCGAAGATGGTTTGTCCTTATGCCGTCAGTTGCGTGCCAACTCCAAC
>Ga0364862_1054_pt1 | contig 4613 bp, 3 predicted proteins | sample SorcelAu500001C4_2_FD_206918 | JGI IMG/M metagenome (GOLD analysis project Ga0364862, IMG submission 206918) | Enriched cells from Trout Bog Lake Hypolimnion, Wisconsin, USA - BchlTB.Aug13.5000.01.C4 | ecosystem: Environmental > Aquatic > Freshwater > Lake > Hypolimnion/Profundal zone | place: USA...
CCGTAACGTTACCAACCACCAGCGACAGAACAGATAAGAGCACTAGCATGGGCTGCCAGTCACCCAAAAGTGGCAACAAGGTATTCACTAGCAAGCGGAATAACAATCCAAAAGCAGCAATCTTCGGCGCAGCGGCAATCATTAAGGTCACCGCAGTTGGCGCACCTTGATACACATCCGGCACCCACATGTGGAATGGCACTACACCCAACTTAAAGGCCAAGCCAGCAACAATAAATACCAAGCCAAATGCCATCACCAAATGATTTACACGGGGATCAGCCACTGTTCTGAAGATCTCAATGAGATCGAGTGAGCCAGTTACTCCATAGAGCATCGACATGCCGTAGAGCAAGAAACCGGAGGCCAAGGCCCCCAAAATGAAATACTTAATGGCAGCTTCCACACTCTTCTCACTGTTATGACGCATCGCTACCAAGGCATAGGTAGGGAGAGCCATCAACTCGAGGCCCAGGTAAAGGGTCAGTAGATTCGAACCAGAAACTAAAACCAATTGACCTAACAAAGCCAATAAGCTCAAAACGATAAAGTCAGGCCGGAATAGACCGCGATCCATCAAGTATTGCTTAGAGTAGATCAAGCTGACGAGTACGGCTCCGCAAGAGCAGCCTTTTAAGAGATTAGAGAATGGGTCAGACTGAAATAAGCCATTCATCGCCACAAGTGAGACATCACCAATGCGGCTAGCAAAGGCAATGACTAAGTAAGCCAGCAAAATAATCGTAAAGAAATAAACAAATCCCACCCCGCGTGGGGTGTGGAAGATATCTTGCTCTACTCCAGCCTGAGCAGGCTGACGCTCTCGAACATAAACACTGGCAACGAGAAGAGCACAGGTCACTACGAGTAGTACGAGTTCAGGCAGGATGGCGAAAAGGTCAAAGGCTTGCATGTGCTTTTACTCAGATTTTGCTAACAGCAACATGCTGCAGCAGATTAATCACAGCGGGATGGATGATGTCGGTGAAGGGCTTGGGATAGACACCCATACCCAGTACACAGATTGTTAATACAGCCATCATGAAATATTCACGGCCGTTGAGATCTTTAAGGTCCTCAACGTGCTTGTTGTGGATTGCGCCGAAGAACACCCGCTTGACCATCCAAAGGGAATACGCCGCACCCAGAATCAAAGCGGTGGCTGCCAAAATACCAATCAAGAAGTCGTAATCGACCGCCGCCAGAATTACCATGAACTCACCCACGAAACCAGAAGTCGCTGGCAAGCCGCAATTGGCCATTGCCATCAACACAGCGAATGCAGTAAAGGCTGGCATCTTGTGCACTACGCCGCCGTAATCCGCGATCTGACGGGTATGCATGCGGTCATACAAGACGCCAATGGAGAGGAACATTGCGCCGGATACGAAACCGTGCGAGATCATTTGAACAATACCGCCCTCTACGCCCAGGGGGCTGAAGAGGAAGAAGCCCAGAGTAACAAAGCCCATGTGTGCCACTGATGAATACGCCACCAGTTTTTTCATATCCTTTTGAACCAGGGCCACGGTACCAACATAGATCACTGCCACCAAAGACAGGAAGATCACAAAGGGGCCGAGATACTGACTGGCATCTGGGGCAATGGGTAATGAGAAACGTAAGAAGCCATAAGCACCCAGCTTCAACATGATCGCCGCCAAGACAACTGAACCACCAGTAGGAGCCTCAACGTGTACATCAGGCAGCCAAGTATGCAATGGCCACATTGGTACCTTCACAGCAAAAGCCATGAAGAAGGCAAAGAAAATCAAAACTTGCTCAACAATATCCAATGGCGCTTTTTGCCAAGTCAAAATATCAAAGGTGTTGGTTGCGTTGTACAGGTACAGCATCGCGATCAAGGTCAATAAAGAGCCAAGCAAGGTGTACAGGAAGAACTTGAACGCGGCGTAGATTCGGTTTTGACCACCCCACACACCAATAATGATGTACATCGGAATCAGGGTGGCTTCAAAGAACACATAGAAAAGTAAAGCATCCAGTGCAGCAAAAACCCCTATCATTAATCCAGAGAGGATCAGGAATGATGCCATGTACTGCGAGACCTTCTTATCAATCACTTCCCAAGCAGCAATCACCACAAAGATATTGATGAAAGCAGTCAGAACAATGAACCAAACGGAAATACCATCAACTCCTAAGTGGTAATTAATGTCATAACGGGGAATCCAAGAAACATTCTCGACAAACTGCATGCCTGCATTGGCAATATCAAATTGCAAAATCAGTGGCAGAGTTGCAATGAAACCAATGACGGATCCGATCAAGGCAAGCCAACGCACACCAGCGCTGGGATGCTCAGACCCATAGAACAAAATAATGAGTCCAAAGAAAATCGGGATCCAGATGGCGAAGGAAAGAATCATGATGGCTACTTAAGTAACAAAGGCCTAACGAACAAAAGGCAGGTAAGCGTACAAAACCCAAGCCAGCAATACCGCTAAGCCTGCAATCATTGCAAAGGCGTAGTGATAGAGATAACCGGATTGCAAATGGCGAATCACACCGGCAAAGCGCCCCACAGCATGCGCACTGCCATTAACCAAGAATCCATCGATGATCTTTTGATCACCGCGGTGCCACAAGATGCCGCCGATCCACAACAAACCTTTTGCAAAGAAGGCTTGGTTAAAGGCGTCTAAGTAATACTTGTTATCGAGCAATAACTTGATTGGCGCAAGAGCCTGTGCAAACTTCTCAGGAAGTTTGGTTGCCCATAAATAGCCAATCGCAGCAGAAAGTACTCCAAGCACAACCAATAAGAGCACTGGAGAGGTAAAGGCATGCAAGGCCATGGCAATGGGGCCATGGAACTCTTCAGCCAATTCCATCATCGCTGGGTGCTTGCTGATATCGACAAAAATAGAGTCACCGAAGAAAGTACCAAACAACATCGGTTCAATGGTGTAGAAGCCAATAATGACTGAAGGGATGGCCAACAGAATCAAGGGCAATGTCACAACCAGAGGGGACTCATGGGGTTTCTCGCCAGGGGCAAGGCCATGGTGAGCATGATCATCGCCCTCTTCTGCGTGATGGTGATCGTGCGCATGTGAATCGTGATGGCCCCAACGCGCCTTGCCATGGAATACATAGAAGTAGAGGCGGAAAGAATATAGAGCAGTAACAAACACACTCGCCATCACCGCGAAGTAAGCAAAACCAGAACCAGGAATGTGGCTCGCCGCTACCGCTTCAATGATGGAATCTTTTGAATAGAAGCCAGAGAAGAAAGGGGTACCAATCAATGCCAGATTACCCAAGAGCATCATTAAGCAAGTGATTGGCATGTACTTCCAGAGGCCGCCCATCTTGCGCATGTCTTGCTCATGGTGCATACCCAAAATCACGCTACCCGCTGCAAGGAACAACAGTGCTTTAAAGAAAGCGTGAGTCATCAAATGGAAGATGGCTACTGGGTAAGCAGAAACACCCAATGCGACGGTCATATAGCCCAGCTGGGACAATGTGGAATACGCCACCACTCGCTTAATGTCGTTCTGAACAATACCCAGAAAGCCCATGAATAGTGCTGTAATCGAACCAATAACCAAGATGAAGCTCAAAGCGGTATCAGACAGCTCAAAGAGGGGCGACATCCGTGCCACCATGAAGATGCCCGCAGTAACCATAGTTGCCGCATGAATCAAAGCAGAAATTGGAGTTGGGCCTTCCATAGAGTCTGGCAGCCAAACATGCAATGGAAACTGGGCTGATTTACCCATCGCACCAATAAACAAGCAAATACAAGCAACCGTCACTAAGTTCCAGCCTGTACCAGGTAAAGTTTGTGCAGCTAAAGCGCTATTTTGCGCAAAGATGACGTCATACTGCATCGATCCTGTGCTGGCCAATAACAAACCAATGCCAAGAATGAAACCAAAGTCACCAACGCGGTTGACCAAAAAAGCCTTCATGTTGGCAAACACGGCAGACTGGCGCTCAAAATAGAAGCCGATCAAGAGATAAGACACTACGCCCACTGCTTCCCAACCAAAGAAGAGTTGCAAGAGGTTATTACTCATGACCAGCATCAGCATGGCAAAGGTAAATAAGGAAATGTAAGAGAAGAAACGGTTATAGCCCTCTTCTCCAGCCATGTAGCCAATGGTGTAAATGTGAACCATCAAAGAGACGAAGGTCACCACACACATCATGGTGGCAGTTAATGGATCGATTAAGAAACCAATATCGAGATTGAGCTCACCCAATTGCATCCAGTGGTAAACGGTGCCATTGAAGTAGAAACCATCCATCACCTGCACTAAGACAAAGCAAGATAAAACAAAGGCAATCATCACGCCCAAGATGGTGACAAACTGACAGGCCCCGTGACCAATACGATCACCGCCCAATTTAGTACCGAAGAATCCAGCGATGATAGAACCAATCAGCGGAGCTAATGGCACGGCACAGAGAACGGGAAGAGTTAAAGTGAATTGCATGACTAGCCTTTAAGGTGGTCTAAGTCTTCAGCATTGATCGTATCCACCTTACGGAAGAGCACGACCAAGATTGCCAAACCAATCGCTGCTTCAGCAGCGGCCACGGTCAGAATGAAAAATACAAATACTTGACCTGCCATATCA
>Ga0364862_1062_pt3 | contig 3856 bp, 2 predicted proteins | sample SorcelAu500001C4_2_FD_206918 | JGI IMG/M metagenome (GOLD analysis project Ga0364862, IMG submission 206918) | Enriched cells from Trout Bog Lake Hypolimnion, Wisconsin, USA - BchlTB.Aug13.5000.01.C4 | ecosystem: Environmental > Aquatic > Freshwater > Lake > Hypolimnion/Profundal zone | place: USA...
ACGGTAGCTGCCACGGGCGATACGACAGCGTCGGTGTACGGGGCGTCGGCAGGCACGGCCACGGTGTCGTACATACTGGCGTCGGGCTGCACGGCAACCTCGGTCATTACGGTAGCGCCATCACCCGGTGCGGTGACGGCGGGCAGTACCAGTGTGTGCGCAGGGTCTGCGATAACAGTAACAGACGGAACAAGCGGCGGGGCATGGACGAGCGCAGATACGGCTATCGCTATTGTCAGCGGCAGCGGTGGCAGCAGCATAGTGACGGGTATCTCTTCGGGTACGGTGGCCATCAGCTACAGCCTCGGCGGCTGCCCTGCCACGATAACGGTGACGGTGAATCCCGACCCGGCAGCTATTACGGGGGCCACGGGCCTTTGCGCAGGCAGCGCCGCCATACTGGGTGATGCTACTTCGGGAGGCAGTTGGAGCGGGTCATCATCAGTGCTATCCGTAAGTACCGGCGGCGATATCAGGGGCCTGGTCGCAGGAACGGCAATAGTGACCTATAGTTTAGGCACAGGCTGCCTGACCACGGCAGTGATCACGGTGAACAGCCTGCCGGGGAGTATCAGCGGCAATTTAGCCTTCTGTATCGGGTCAACAACGACCTTAAGCGATGGTTCCGGCAGCGGCGGGAAGTGGAGCAGCAGCGATGCGTTCATAGCGCCTGTAGGCTCTGCGAGCGGCGTGGTGACAGGGTCTGCCGTTGGTACGGCGGTGATCACCTATACCTTGGGTACGGGCTGCACGGTGGATACAACGGTACAGGTACTGTTGCTGCCACCGCCGATATCGGGCAGCCTGCTGCTGTGCCCCGGCACCTGCAATCCATTGACTGACGGCTCCTATACCGGTGGTACGTGGACGAGCGGCAGCACGGGCGTGGCGACGATAAATGCGGCTTCGGGTGTTGCCTGCGGCGTCACGGTCGGCGTCTCGGAGATCACCTACTCACTGGGCGCGGGCTGTACGGCCTATGCTCAGGTGACGGTGAACCCCCTTCCTGCGGCAGTGACGGGCGACAGCCTGCTGTGTTCCACGCAGACCGCAACACTGTCAGATGCGACGGATGGCGGTACCTGGAGCAGCGCAGCAACGGGCGTTGCGGTAATAGATCCGCTGACCGGCGTGGTGACCGGCGTTTCAGCGGGTACGGCGGCAATAGACTATACGATCAGCGCTACAGGTTGCAGCGCATCCTATACGGTATCGGTACTGGCGATCCCTACTCCGTTCACGGGCGACCGTACGGTGTGCGTAGGCTCGGAGGTATCGCTGACGGAGACGGTAGCGGGCGGTACGTGGTACAGCAGCAATACCTCTGTGGCAACGGTGGGCCGCACCGGGGATGTGGGCCTGGTGACGGGCATATCCCTGGGCACGGCGGGCATTACCTATAGCCTGGTGGGCGCAGGCCCGGGCTGTTCTGCTGAAGTGACGGTGACGGTGGTACCGCTGCCGGATACGTTTGCGGTGAGCGGCGGCGGCAGCTACTGCGAGGGCGGTACCGGGGTAACGGTGGGCCTGTCGGGATCAGATGCCGGGACCAACTATATTTTATACCGCGGGTCTGTGGCCCTGGGTGCCTTTGCGGGCACGGGCTTTGCCCTGAACTTCGGGCTGCAGGTGATAGCGGGCAGCTATACGGTAGAAGCGATAAACACCACCACGGGCTGCACGCGGGCAATGACAGGCAGCGCCACGGTGTCCATCACACCGACGGTGGTACCGGCGGTGGCGATCAGTTCCTCGGCTACGCTGAGCGTGTGTGCGGGTGCGTCAGTGACGTATACGGCAATACCTGCGGGCGGCGGCAGTACGCCATCGTACCTATGGGAAGTGAATGGTACGGAGGTGGGCACGGGCCTGACCTACACGTATATCCCTGCGGGCGGGGATGTGGTAGAGGTAGTGATGCACAGCGTGGCGGCGTGCGCGGCGCCGGATACGGCCATCGACACGGTGGTGATGACGGTGATGGCGAAGGAACACCCCTATGTGAGCTTTACGGCGGCGCCGGGCGATACGGTGTGCGCAGGCATAGCGGTGGTACTGACGGCAGGCCCTGTATATGGCGGGACGTCGCCTTCGTTCACCTGGTCGGCCAATGGCACGGAGATCGGGACAGGCGACGTGTTCTCCTACATCCCATCGAACGGGGATATTGTCACCTGCTTCATGACCAGCGATTATCCCTGCCTGGTAACCGATACGGTGACCGGCCCCGGCGTAGACTTTACGGTGGTGGCGCCGGTACTGCCATCAGTGGTGATCAACGCCTACCCCGGCACATCGGTGGGGATCGGCGGCAGCGTGACGCTGACGGCAGAGGTGACCAATGGAGGGACGAGCCCTACCTACCAGTGGTACATCAACAGCATCCCTGTTCCGGGGGCTACAGACCAGGTGTACACCCATTCAGGCTTCGACACGACGTTTGAGGACTCTGTATCTGTAGTGGTGACCAGCTCGGGCATCTGCCCGATGTCTGCGCACAACTGGGTATACATCGAGTGCAGCGGCCTCGGCGTGAAGAACGTACTCAGTTCCAGTGACATCAGCGTACTACCGAACCCGAGCCAGGGGACGTTCACGGTCCGTGGCACGGTGGGCGCCACCAGCCAGCAACTGGGCATAGAGGTCACAGACCTGCTGGGCCAGGTGGTGTACACCGGTCAGGCACAGGCGCCCGGCGGCAAGGTGAACGAACGGGTGTCACTGGGCAGCGGACTTGCCAATGGCATGTACCTGCTGACCATCAAAACCGAGACCGGCAACCTGCAGTTCCACATCGTGGTGGAACAATAACGGACGATCATACAAATAGCATAAACAGAACAGCCGGCGCAACGAGCGCCGGCTGTTCTGTTTGCATGACCAATGTAACTACGAGGTCATGCAGACAATTGAACAATAGCGACACTAAAGATAAACGGAGCGTCGCAGCCACAGTTGGGCAGCGATAAAGTGCCGGTAATAAAAGAAAAGGTTTTACCTTTTTGAGTTTATAACGTACTTTTGACCCCATGCAAGCCACACTCGAACAAGCCGTAAAACTGGGCCTTCGCGAAGAAGAATTTGAAAAGATAACCGAAATATTGGGCCGCGTGCCTAATTTCACTGAAGTAGCCATGTACTCCGTGATGTGGAGCGAGCATTGCAGCTATAAAAATAGTATTACCTGGCTCAAAACCTTGCCACGGGACGGCGCTAAACTGCTCGTAAAAGCTGGGGAGGAAAATGCCGGTCTTGTGGATATTGGCGATGGCTGGGGTTGTGTATTCAAAATTGAGTCACATAACCATCCATCGGCTATTGAGCCATTTCAGGGTGCTGCCACCGGGGTAGGAGGTATACACCGCGATATTTTTACGATGGGCGCGCGACCCATTGCGTCACTTAATTCGTTACGTTTCGGCAAGGTGGATAATCCAAAGACCAGATGGCTGATAAAGGGCGTGGTGAAGGGAATAGGCCATTATGGCAACTGCTTCGGCGTACCTACTGTAGCCGGCGAGGTTTATTACGAAAGTTGCTATCAGACAAATCCGTTAGTGAACGCAATGAGTGTCGGGGTGGTTCGGCTTGGTCAGACAGTATCAGCAACATCGCACGGTGCGGGTAACCCTGTGTTCATCGTGGGCGCTTCTACCGGCAAGGATGGGATTGGCGGCGCCTCATTTGCATCGGCAGACATCAGCGAGAATAGCGCAGAGCAGTTGCCATCAGTGCAAGTGGGCGACCCGTTTGAGGAAAAAAAATTACTCGAAGCTTGTCTAGAACTAATACCCACCGGTGCGCTGATAGGCATGCAGGATATGGGTGCGGCCGGTATCACCTGCAGCACCAGCGA
>Ga0364862_1108_pt1 | contig 2660 bp, 1 predicted proteins | sample SorcelAu500001C4_2_FD_206918 | JGI IMG/M metagenome (GOLD analysis project Ga0364862, IMG submission 206918) | Enriched cells from Trout Bog Lake Hypolimnion, Wisconsin, USA - BchlTB.Aug13.5000.01.C4 | ecosystem: Environmental > Aquatic > Freshwater > Lake > Hypolimnion/Profundal zone | place: USA...
TGTTCGCAGGGCTGCTTGATAGTTCATATTACTACCGTAGCATCTTTCTTATTTCAGAACAAGTCTAATGCAGGGATATAATCAAAATCTTAGTACATATCTTTTGCAAGATGTCACCAATAGACAAATTCTTAGTATGTATCAAGGACAATTGCAAAATACGTCAGCTCCAATTTCAACACAACAAATAACACAACCTGTACAAACAACAGTTAATCAGGTAACACAAACGACGCAGTCCGTTGTGCCACAAACCGTCAACGTTGTTAATCAACCCGTTCAACAGGTTATCCAACAAGTGCCGCAGGTGATTCAAAGTATAACAAGCAATAATCAGTCTTCATCAACTACCCAAAAAACTTCAGGAAGCATTATTGCTGTGCCCACGATAAAGTTGCCTCTCTAATACTTTAATAATTGTGTAGCATTTCTGAGGTCTTGACTTGTTTTGGTTGTATCCTTATTTACAAAATCAAAGAAATGAAAGCATTTATTATACCCTCTTTATATAAATAGTACAGGAGCCCAAGAGGCTCGTCAGTGTTCCTGTTACTTTTGCTGTAATTCGATCACCTGCATTTATCGTTGTCGGATTTGAAATGAGTGATCCTGTATATGTTGTATCAGTTGTGCTGGAAAGGTTGATGGCACTGGTAAGTTGTGCAATACCTCCTCCCGGCGCTGTTGTGCCGGAGTCAACTGTCACTTGAAACGCTCCACTCAATAATGCTGCAATAGAATAAAAACACTTTGTTCCCGTAATCTGATAAGTATTGTCTGCGATAAAAACAGGCTGTGTAAGTAATGTAGACACCAAAGGGACTGTTACGGGAATTTCTTGAGGAATAATTGTGCCACCAACAGTTAATTTATCAGCATCTGTAATTGTAAACGTTTTGCCAGCAGAAACAGTTGCACTGCCATTAATTTCCATTCCTCCGCTACCAGTGAGGATACTTCCCGAAGATCCTGATTGGTCAATCGTCCCATTTGCTGTAAATGTAGGAAGCGTGAGTCCTGTTGTTGTAACGATTCCATTAATTGCAGGCGCTGTCAATATTTTATTTGCCAATGTCTGGGTTGCATTCAGTCCAACAAGCGTATCCGATGAAGAAGGAAAAGTCATTGTTGTTGCATCAGTCCCCGCAAACGTCAGAGAATTATCCAGAGTCAGCATTTTTACAGTAGTTCCTCCACTGATACTAAAGCCAGAGGCATTTGAATTAAATGACAGTCCATTAATAGAGCCGAAATTGGTAATTGTTGGCGAACCGGAACCGCTTATTGTACCGTTTGCAGTAAAAGAAGGAAGGGTAAGTCCTGTTGTTGTGATGGTCCCATTGATTGCAGGTGCTGTTAATGTTTTATTTGTTAATGTATCTGGGGTCGTTTTACCAATCAACGTATCAGTAACATCCGGTAGCGTAAGTACTCTTGCTGCAGTTGGTGACCAATTCAGTGTTCCATTTGTACCAAAAAGCAACTGATCAGTCATACTGTTTAATTGCAATGTATTGAAAGTTGGAGAGGAGCTTGCTGAAATATCTTGTGGAAGAGATAATGTCAGATTTCCTGTTGTTCCATTTGTGCTTACTTGATTATCAGTTCCTGTTATGGAAGTGACGCCAGTGTTGTTTAATGTCAAAGTCCCACCAAGATTGACAGTTTCACCACCTGATAATCCTGTGCCTGAGGAAATAGTAATTGATGGATTTGCCAAATTTGAATTTGAAATTCCGGCAGTGCCTGAAAGATTGGTGTTTGTTAGATTAGAAATTGTATTACTTGTTGCATCAATTGTCTTATTTGTAAGAGTTTGCGTACCCAATGCTGTTATAAAACCTACATCATTTGTCCATTGTGATAATGCGTCAGTTGCAAAATTTGAAACAGATAATCCGCTAATGATGTTTGATCCTGCTGAAATGGTTTTATTTGTCAATGTTTGCGCAGTTGTAAGTCCAACCAATGTATCACTATTTGCAGGTAAGGTAAGTGTTGTTCCGTCAGTACCATTAAAAGTGACACTATTGCCAAACACTACTGTTTTTCCCGCTTCTATTGAAAGAGTGTTGCTGCCGTTATTATCAATAGTTAAGCCATTAATCGTCTGAAATACCGCAGTTGCAGGAGTCGTATTGCCAATAGTAACGCCATTTATCATCCCGCCTGTTGCAGTAAGCGTTCCGGCGACGAGTTCATTTGCTGTATTTGATAAGACAACTTGTTGCGCGGTTGAAGCACCTCGAGAAACAACAGAGTCCAATGTATCGGTCGCATTGCTCAATGCTGTATTTGTGATTGTAACAGTGTCTCCTAAATTTGCCGTTGTACTTGAAAGACTGATACCATTTCCTGCAATAAGGTTTATTCCTGAGTTAATAAGAGCGCTATTGGGAATATCGGCTAGTGTATTAGCGGCACCTGAGATGACTTTATTAGTTAATGTTTGCGCTACCGTATCCAGCACAAACGTTGCATTTTGATCAAGTGTCGGTATTGTTGCGGTATACTTCTGATTTTGTGCTGCAGATTGAATAATAAGATTTGTATCAGGTGTGGTGTCTCCTTGCAAAAGAATTGTCGAAACAGGTTGTATTGAATACTCAGGTGAATCTACATAAGTGTCTGAAAGCTTTTGTATATTTTGAGGTATAGTT
>Ga0364862_1117_pt1 | contig 1943 bp, 2 predicted proteins | sample SorcelAu500001C4_2_FD_206918 | JGI IMG/M metagenome (GOLD analysis project Ga0364862, IMG submission 206918) | Enriched cells from Trout Bog Lake Hypolimnion, Wisconsin, USA - BchlTB.Aug13.5000.01.C4 | ecosystem: Environmental > Aquatic > Freshwater > Lake > Hypolimnion/Profundal zone | place: USA...
ACAATAAACGGCAGTGGCACGTTGTATGCAGATACGGCCAAGATTGGGACAGCAATCGTTGATTCATCGCTTTACTCAAAAGTGATCTATAATCAAATAGTATCTAAGGCTGACTCTGTGGCAACGTCATTTGGCTTTGGCCATGGCTCGGTCACTTCAATCACAGCGAGTACTCCGCTAACGGGCGGTGTGATCACTGGAACAGGAACTATTGGTTTAGGTACCATCGGTACGGCCGGTATATATGGAAGCGCCACGACGACGCCGGTGCTGACGGTTGATGCTTATGGGCGGATAACGAACGTAACAAACGATGCAGTAACGCCATCCTGGCCTAATATTCTCGATACGCCCAATTATTATGCTACAAATAGCATGCTGGCCGATACTGCAAGTACGAAGGTCAAATACACCGACAGCAATATTTATTATGCTACTCCCTACGATGTGGACACCGCTAGTAAGAATGTAAGGTCGTGGGCTATCGCTTCTCTTCAACCAGCTGGTAGCTATGTAAGTACAACCGCGCTTGCAGACAGCGTATCCGGAAGGGTAAAGTATACTGATATTCAGGACAGCGCCTATGCAAAACAGGTTGGCCTAGTTGACAGTTCAAATGCGCTGAATGCAAGAATAAATGCAAGGGCATCGGGCACGGTTACAAGCATTACCGCCGGCGCAGGGCTGTCGGGTGGAACTATAACGACAACTGGAACAATTTCCTTACCGGTAGTTGTCACAGCTGCGAGCTACGGTGGCGATGGAAATTACTTGTATGTTACGCTTGATGGATATGGCCGTGTTATATCAGCCTCAACAGCTGCCATACACGTGCCCTATGCAAATCTTACTGGTTCAGCAACGGTCGGCTCACCAGGTACTGCCTCCGGTAGTATCGTCACGGTCGACGGTAGTCAGACAATCACTAACAAATGGTGGCAGGCTCGAGTTGGTTCTACCACTTCATCCGGAACACCTTCCTTCAGCTGCGCAAGCTATGACGAATATGATATCACAGCACAAGCGGCGAATATAACTTCTGTGACTATTTCAGGGACGCCAGTATCTGGCCAGATTGTATTAATGCAAATAACCGGTACCGGCAGTTATACCCTCACCTGGGGATCCTCTTTTGAAAGTGGTAGTATCACTTTGCCAACAACAATTACGAGCACAATGCAGGGAATCGTTTTAAAATGGAATTCAGTAACCTCAAAATGGAGATGCGCAGGATTATATTGATCATATCGCTTTTTGTGACCTCTTTTTATCTGGACTGCTCTGGGCAGTACTTCTATTCTCTTTTGGGGAAAAGTACCGGTGGCGTTGTGATCAATTACGCAACCTGGGACGCAGCAAATAAAGGAACCTATATCGCGCTGAGCGGAACACCGGCACTTACCGAAACTTCTTCTGGCGTAGGCTCTGTCCGGGCTACAAAATATGTAGCTGCCGGTACAAAAAGATATTGGGAAGTCACCGTTGGGACTACCGGGGCATATGCCTATAACCAAGTTATTGGTATTGACAACGGTTCAGGGAATTTAAGTGAGTACACCGGGCAGGATGCCAATGCGTGGGGATTGTATGGCGGCGGCGGCGCGGCCGGCAACGTATTACATGCGGGAGCGTTTGTAGGCTCCGGATATACCACCGGATATAATTACCTCCAGGTTATCGGCATCGCGCTGGATCTAGTTGGGTGGACAATTCAGTTTTACATCAATGGCGTTGCCGCTGGTGCAGCGATATCAATACCATCGGGGACAAATTATTATCCAGCGGCTGGCTCTGGAGGTGGAACAATGATTGGCACAGCAAATTTTGGACAAAGCGCATTCGCATATTCTGTACCCACTGGATTTACGGGAGGCGTCTATTAAAATTTATAACTATGAATAAGATTTGGTGGTTAGTATTTCCAATATGGTTCGCTACGGCGG
>Ga0364862_1037_pt2 | contig 1743 bp, 2 predicted proteins | sample SorcelAu500001C4_2_FD_206918 | JGI IMG/M metagenome (GOLD analysis project Ga0364862, IMG submission 206918) | Enriched cells from Trout Bog Lake Hypolimnion, Wisconsin, USA - BchlTB.Aug13.5000.01.C4 | ecosystem: Environmental > Aquatic > Freshwater > Lake > Hypolimnion/Profundal zone | place: USA...
ATAAAGATTCACTTTGGTAAGAAAACTCCGGAAGCAGTAGAAATCTTCGATCAACCCCTTGAGAATTTTGCGTAGTTGAATTATCTGTCTACACAACATGAAAATGCATAAGTTGTGTTGATAGATATTAAGCCACGTATTGTGGTTATAAGCATTATTGGTACAATAAATATTAAAAAATACTCTCAATTCAATCAAAGTCAGGAAGGATATAAACATGAGCACTCTTAAAGAAACATTGTACAAAGAGCTGAAATTGAAAATTGCAACCAGTGTTGAGGGGATAAGTTTTGATCCTCATATTTTTAAGCATATAGATCTTGGTGGCCGATATCAGGAGCAAATTCACTGTCTCTTTGAAGGTGCTTATGAGACACATGTTGGTATTAAATTTCCCACTGGCTTTAATTCCCCTCATGGTTTAATATTTAATGTCAGGTGGGATCGCAGGTCGCCATATTCCTTTATTTACGATAAAGGCACCTATTATCTTGCCCATTATAAAGAAGTATTGTTTCCCGTTGAATTTCATGAACGTCCGAAATATTATGGTTTAAAAACATCCGACGGTACCAGCATGTCCGGTATTGCGAACTATGTTCAGGAAGGCAAAGTTCTTGTAGCATACAGTAATGAGTGTGCACTTAAAGACAAAGATCAGGACTGTAAATTCTGCAATATCAATGCAACAAAAGACACGTATGGTGAGGCAGAAGGTCTTGGATGGAAATATCCGAAGCAGGTTGGTGAAAGCATTGCTGCAGCATACAGGGAGGGCGCTCGTAAAGTTACTATAACGGGCGGGTTTGTTGCTGAACGTCGTGAAGTGGAGTATTACCTTGATGTGGCCGACGCAATCAAGGAGCAGACAGGACTTGACGATTTCAATGGTACGGCAACAATTGGCGCTCCTCATGACCTCAGTATCATTGAAAAATACAAAGAAGCAGGGTACCGTACCGTTGCTACCAATATCGAGGTCTGGGACAGAAATATATTCAAGGCAATCTGCCCCGGAAAAGAGTTGCAGTGTGGCGGGTGGGATCACTGGGTGAAAGCGTTGGAGTATGAAGTCGAAGTTTTTGGGAAAGGACGGGTAAGATCCAATATAGTTGCTGGCCTTGAACCCAAGGATTCAACGCTTGAAGGTATCGAATACCTTGCCTCTAAAGGAGTGGTCGCAGTGGCAACAAGTTGGAATCCAAACCCTGGATCAGCTTTAGAAGGACATCGGTCACCTGAGCCAGCCTGGCATTTTGACCTGTATAAGAAAATTGCAGCAATCCATAGAAAATATGGTTTTACCGATGAGCAGATCTATGATTGCACTGCAGGTCCCACAAGTGTATACCAGTATTTCAATCAGATTGAGGAAGAAACGCTGCCGATTTTCAAAGCTAACGTCGCATAATAATTTAACCAGGGGAGTAAAGTCATGAACGATCTTAATGAAATATTGTACAGGGAACTGGAACTGAAAATTTCTACAAGTGTTGAAGGTATCAGCTTTGATCCTCAGATTTTCCGCCATCTCGATCTTGGCGGTCGTTATCAGGAGGAAGTGCATTGTCTGTTTGAGCATGCCTATGAAACGCATGCAGGAACAAAGTTTCCACCCGGCTTTAACTCTCCGCATGGTTTCATCTTTAACCTTCGATGGGATCGCCGTTCTTCGTATTCTCTCATCTATGAAAAAGGAACCTATTATCTCGCCCATCACGGAGAGGTATTGTTCCCCGTCGA